>OBWL01000053.1_pt1 | contig 143053 bp, 119 predicted proteins | sample 1538061 | NCBI WGS metagenome assembly OBWL01 (sample SAMEA2580085, study PRJEB22360) | human gut metagenome | biome: human gut; feature: human-associated habitat; material: faeces | place: Denmark | collected 2008/2010
TCGCGGTGACGCGACGGGGTCCGGCCACATGTCCTTCCAGAATCGAAGTGGAGAAGCTGCTTGCCATGCAAACCTTATAGTCATAATGACTATAAGTTGGGTTATGATGTGTCCGAACGGTTCGGCGAAGCGGACAAGGAACGCTTTGCCGCCGGCACGGGCACTTTCTCGGAAAGTGCAAGGAAGCGAAGGAGACATAACCGAAAATGAGCAAGGATAAAGGTGCCCTCACCGTCGAGGAACAGGGCATAGACACCATTTCCGAAGAGGAACGCAAAGGCACGCCGGCCAGCCTGTTCTGGCCTTGGTTCGCCGCGAACGTCTCTGTGTTCGCCATGTCGTACGGCGCATGGGCATTGGGATTCGGCATCTCCTTCTGGCAGGCCACCATCATGACCACCATCGGCGTGGTCGTGTCGTTCCTGCTGGTGGGCGTCATCTCCATAGCGGGCAAGCGCGGCAACGCCCCGACCATGGTGCTCACCCGCGCCACCTTCGGCGTGGAAGGCGCCAAGGTGCCGGCCGCGCTGAGCTGGATCGCCACATTGGGCTGGGAAATCTCATTGACCACCACCGCGGTGCTCGCCATGTCCTCCACCATCTCCAAACTCGGCTGGGGCTCCGGCGCCGCGCCGAAGCTCATCTCCACCATCGTGGTGGTCGGTCTGGTGGTCGTGGCCGGCATCTTCGGCTACGACCTGATCATGCGCTGCCAGCAGGTCATCACCATCGTGACCGGCGTGATCACCGTCGGCTTCTTCATCCTCGGATGGGGCCACATCGACTTCGACGCCATCGGACGGATCCCGTCCGGCGGCCTGCCGGCCATGCTCGGCTGCTGCTTCTTCGTCATGACCGGTTTCGGCCTGGGCTGGGTGAACATCGCGGCCGACTATTCACGCTACCTGCCCCGCAAGTCCTCCAACAGCGGCATCGTCTTCTGGACCACGTTCGGCGCGTCCATCGCCAACGTGCTTCTCATCTTCTACGGCCTGCTGCTCGCCGGATCCAACGCCAAACTCGCCGAAAACGTCGGCAACGACCCGATCGGCGCGATGGCCTCCATCCTGCCCATCTGGTACCTCATCCCGTACACCATCGTCGCCGTGCTGGGCCTCATGTCCGGCTCCATCATGGACAACTACTCCAACGGACTGGCATTGCTGAGCTTCGGCGTCAAACTGCCCCGCACCGCGGCCGCCGGCCTCACCGCCGCGCTCACCGTGGCCGGCGTGGTCTACGTGACCTTCTTCTCGGACACCTTCATCGGCCCGTTCCAAGGCTTCCTGACCACCCTCGGCGTGCCTATGGCCGTATGGGCGGGCATGTTCGTGACCGACGTGATCGTGCGCAAGAAGGACTACAGCACCCCCGACCTGTATGATCCGAACGGCCGTTACGGCAAGTGGAACGTCAAGTCGTTCGTCATCCTCGCCGTCGGCACCATCCTCGGCTGGGGCCTCGTGGTCAACACCGCCGCGAACTGGCTGACCTGGCAGGGCTACCTCCTCTTCCTGATCGGCGGCAAGGACGGCAGCTGGGCATCCGCCAACCTCGGCGTGATCGTGGCGCTGCTTGTCGGCCTGTTCGGCGCGTTGGCGTTCCAGCGTGGAGACATCGCCAAGCAGGAGGCCGACCTGCCGGCATCCGAAACGGCGGATGCCATCGAAGCCAAGTGACGAACGGTGCGATCGCACAGGAAGGAACATACGATGATCGCTGAAGATGAGTGGCTGGTCGTCATCGACCGTCAGAAAGTATTCGCCGAAAGCGAATGGTCCGCTTGGGCCTGCGCCGACGGAACCTACTACGACACCAACGAAGCGTTCGCAAAACTGGCCAAGGCGTTCGGCGACCGCGTGGTCTACACGCGCTACGTCGCGCCGATTCCACCAAAGGACGCCTGGGTCGACTACTTCAAGGACTGGCCGCAGTTCCTGGTACCGCCGGACGACCCGATATACGACCTGACCGACGAGACCGCCGCCCTCGCCGAAGGCCATCAGGTGGTGGACCGCACCACATTCGGCAAATGGGGACAACAGCTGATCGACGCGATCGGCGGAGCCAAGAAAATCACGGTCTGCGGCGTGGCCACCGACTGCTGCGTGCTCACCACCGTGCTCGCCGCGGCCGATAACGGCGTGGCCGTGCGCGTTCCGGCCGACGCCTGCGCCGGCAGCACCCCGGAGAACCAGGAACTGGCGCTCAACACGATGCGCTTGTTCGAACCGCTGATCACGGTAACCGACACGGCGTCGATCCTGGCATAGCCGACAGCGGCTTTCCCGCATATCGATGGGTTCCGTGTTTTCCCGAAGGCCCAGGACTTTCGGAAAAACACGGAACCCATTTTTCCATTTCACGAGACTTTTGGCCGACATGTGGAATACCAGCCTGGAAACGCGCCGAACCATGTAATATCGCTTGCGGACACGGGGGCCATTATGGCTGAGAGGAAGCAACCGCTTCAACCGTATGAACGTATACCGGATAATGCCGGCGCACGGACGTCTCTCTACTTCCCGTGCCTTTGCATAAGAGAAAGGCACATACCTATATGACTGAAGAAAACCAGTCTTCCGCAGTTCGCAAACCCAACGTCAAATGGCGTGTGGTCGACATCGTCGTGGCCGCGATCGTTGCCGTCGCATCCGGCGTGATCTTCTGGGCCTGGGACTTCATCTACGCCGTCCCGACCGCCCTGTTCGACAGCCTCACCCCAGGCCTGGGCGGACTCTTCCATTTCATGTGGCTGTTCGCCGGCCCGCTCGTGGCCATCATCATCCGCAAGCCCGGCGCGGCCTTCTTCGGCGAAACCATCGCCGCGGTCATCGAAACGCTGCTGGGCAATCCATTCGGCGTGGCGCACGCACTGCTGATCGGCATGGCCCAAGGACTCGGCGCCGAAATCGGCTTCGCGGTCTTCGCATACCGCAAGTGGAACCTGCTCACCGTGACCCTGGCCGGCGCGTTGACCGGCCTATCCAATGGCCTGTACGAATGGGTCGTCACCGCCGGCTGGTCGACACTGCAAGGCGTCGTGTTCACCGTCTGCTGCGTCATCTCCGGAGCCGTATTCGGCGGAGCGCTCATGTGGTTCGTACAAAAGGCGCTCGCCAAAACCGGTGTGCTCGACCGCTTCGAATCAGGCAAGGCCGACGTCGTGGCCTGAACCACGCAACTCACAATCCAACAACAAACACAGAAAACATGCCGGCCGTCCGCCGGCGTATCCAAGAAAAGAGAAAATCATGACCAACCACGTTCCAGAAGCAACGAAACCCGCCAGTGGAGACTACGCCTGGCTGGGCGCGGAAGCCGGCTCCGTCGCCGACCTCATGTACATGCTCAACACCGAGGACTGGTACGACGCCATCAACTCGCGTTTCGTCAGCGAGCTGCTTGACGACACCTTGCCGGAATCCATCCTCAAGGCGTATCTGATCCAGGATTTCAAGTTCTATAACAACGGCATGATGGCGCGTCTCATCAAACTCGCCCCACGTCAGGAGACCAAGGACATGCTCGCGGCGCAATCGCAGTGGTTCGCCGACAACGAGGCCACCTACTTCGAGCACTTCCTCGAGGCCTATCACGTCAGCCAGGAGGAATACGACGCGACCGAACCGACCCCGGCCAACAAGGAGTACGGCGCATACCTCGACAGCCTGTCCGACAAGAGCTGGCCGGAATTGATCACCGCGATCTGCTGCATGGAATGGCTGTACCTCGCATGGGCCAAGCGCACCGTCGACGCCGACGTCATCCAGCAGGTGCCGGCGCACAAGGGCTGGGTCGACCTGCATGAAGGCGCGCACTTCCGCAAGTGGGTCGGCGACCTCATCTCCCTGGTCAACGAATACTGCTCCATCGATGGTCCGGAAGCCGAAGTGTTCCGCACCATCGTGCATCTGGAGCGCCGCTTCTTCGACGACTCCTACCCGCAGGAGTGAGCCTGCGATCCACGACCGCATAAGCCATGAGCCGGGCGCGTACGATCGATGTCGTACGCGCCCGGCTCATTTGTTGCGGTTCCGTCCGGAGCCCGGCTTCCTCGTGCGCGACTGCCGCGCGGGGGCGGCCCGTCTACAGCGAGATCCCGTCGATGCGGCGGAGCTCATCGTCGCTGAACGAAGTGTTTCTAAGCGCACCGATGTTGTCGATCAGCTGCTGTGGACGGGACGCTCCGACCAGCACCGAAGCCACCATGCCGTCGTGCAGCAGCCAAGCCAGCGACATTTCGGCGAGCGTCTGTCCACGCTCGGCGGCCAGATCGTTCAGGTCGCGAATCTGCTGAAGCCGTTCCGGCGTCAACGCGCTCTGCTGCAGGAATCGTCCGTCATGTGCGATTCTGCTGTCCGCCGGAACGCCGTTCAGATACCGGTTGGTCAACAGTCCCTGGGCGAGCGGGGAGAAAGTGATGAGTCCCTTGCCAAGACGGTGCGCGGTCTCCTTGAGCCCATTGCGTTCCACGGTGCGGTCGAAGATGTTGTAACGGTTCTGGTTGATGATGAACGGCACATGCATCTCATCCAAAATGGCGGTGGCCTTCTCGAGTGTGGGGCCATCATAATTGGACAGGCCCACATACAGCGCCTTGCCGCTGCTCACGGCCGTGGCGAGCACGTCCATGGTCTCTTCGAGTGGTGTGGATGGGTCCATGTGGTGGTGGTAGAAGATGTCCACGTAGTCGAGGTTGAGGCGTTTGAGACTTTGGTCGAGTGAGGCGAGCAGGTATTTGCGGCTGCCGAGGTCGCCGTAGGGGCCGGTCCACATTTCGTAGCCGGCTTTGGTGCTGATGATGAGTTCGTCGCGGTGGTGGTGGAAGTATTCGTGCAGGAGTCGTCCGCAGTTTTTTTCGGCCGATCCGGGTTCGGGGCCGTAGTTGTTGGCCAGGTCGAAGTGGGTGATGCCGTTGTCGAATGCGGTGAACACGATGCGGCGCATGGTGTCGTATGGGGTGGTGTCGCCGAAGTTGTGCCAGAAGCCGAGGGATATGGCCGGCAGTTTGAGGCCGCTTTCGCCGGCATGGTTGTAGGTCATGCTGTCGTATCGGTTTGGCGATGGCGTATAGACGGTGGTCGGTTCGAGCATGTTTTCTCCTTTGAATATGCTGCTCATGTCGTATCCGCAATCAACATACACGTCCGTTTGTCGTGCCGCAACATTGCGCAATACAATAAGGCGCATCGCGGTATTCGATGCGGTGGTAGGAGAGTGGCCCATGCGTGTGGAACATGGATTCGGTCCGGTTTGGGATGCCGGATCGCGCGTGTTGGTGTTGGGTTCCGTGCCAAGTCCGAAGTCGCGTGAGATGCGGTTTTATTATGGTCATCCGCGCAATCGTTTCTGGCCGGTCATGGCGGCTGTTTTCCATGATGACGGTTGTCTGCGCGAGTGCCGGGACCCGGACCAGATTGTGGGGTTGCGTAGGGATTTCGCTTTGCGTCACCATATGGCGTTATGGGATGTGATTGAGTCGTGCGACATCGATGGAGCGAGCGATGCCAGTATCCGTAATGCGGTGCCCAATGATCTTTCCCCGATAATCATGCGATCGAAAATCGCCCATGTCTTCACCACTGGCGCGAAAGCCGCGCAACTGTACCGTAAGCTCTGCGTTCCGCTGCTTCGGGCGCATGGATTGGACGGCATGCCGATGACGCAGCTGCCATCCACCAGTCCGGCGAACGCCAAAGCCGACCTGCCCGGACTCGTCGAAGCGTACGGATGCGTCGCACGCTCCGTTTCGCAGGCGTCGTAAGGCGTTTCCGACGGCTGCGGCATTGTCCGAACCCTATTTATACAATCGCGGTTGCGTTGAAATCCGAAGCGTCCTCCACTAATCCGTCTGGAATGGACGTTTCCCGCGAAAACCAGCAAAACGGAAGGCGAAAGATGGCACTGAGCGCCGCAATCATCCTTGCCGCGGGCGAAGGCACCCGCATGCGTTCCAACAAACCGAAGGTGCTGCACACCTTGGCCGGCAAAACGTTCCTGAACCGTGTCATGGACTCCGTGGCGGCCCTTGACCCCGATACGCTCGCCGTGGTGGTCCACTACCAGGCCGAACGCGTCGCCGAAGCCGCACGCTCCTACAACGAGCACGTCACCATCGTCGACCAGGACGACATCCCCGGAACCGGCCGCGCCGTGCAATGCGCGATGGCGCAGCTCACGCAGAAGGACGATCTGGACGGCGCCGTGCTGATCGCCGCATCCGACATGCCGCTGCTCGACACCGACACGCTTGACCAGCTGCTCGCCTTCCACGAGAAAAGCGGCAACGGCGCGACCGTGCTCACCACCATCCTCGACGATCCGACCGGCTACGGCCGCATCATCCGCGACAGCGAAGGCAACGTGCTGCGCATCGTCGAACAAAAGGACGCCAACAGCAGCGAACTCGCCGTACGCGAAGTGAACACCTCCGTATACGTGTTCGACGCCAAACTGCTCGCCGAAGCCATCGCCAACCTCAAATCCAACAACGCGCAGGGCGAATTCTACCTGACCGACGCGCTCGAAGCCGCCAAAGCCAACGGAGCCGTCGGCGCTTTCGCCGCCCCCGACCCGCTAAGCGTGGAAGGCGTAAACGACCGCGTGCAGCTCGCCGCGCTCGCCAAGGCGCACAACAAGCGCGTGTGCGAGCATTGGATGCGCGAAGGCGTCACCATCCTCGACCCGGACACCACGTGGATCGAGGACGACGTGCAGATCGCACGCGACGCGGTGATCCTGCCCGGCTGCTTCCTCCAAGGCCATACGGTGATCGGCGAAGCCGCCGAAGTCGGCCCGTACACCACGCTGATCGGCGCCACCATCGACGCCGAAGCGCATGTGGAACGCTCCCGCGTGCAGGAGACGCACATCGGCCGCGCCGCCAACATCGGCCCGTGGACGTATCTGCGTCCGGGCAACGAGCTCGGCGAGGGAAGCAAGGCCGGCGCGTTCGTGGAAATGAAGAAGGCGCACATCGGCAACGGCACGAAGGTGCCGCACCTGAGCTATGTCGGCGACGCCGACCTGGGCGAGCACACCAACATCGGCGGCGGCACCATCACCGCCAACTATGACGGCGTGCACAAGCACCACACCACCATCGGATCGAATGTGCATGTCGGCGCGGGCAACCTGTTCGTCGCCCCCGTCACCGTCGGCGACGGCGTCACCACCGGAGCCGGCTCCGTGGTCCGCCACGACGTCCCGTCCGACTCCATGGTCTATTCCGAAAACACGCAACACGTAGTAGAGGGCTGGAAGCCCGAATGGGAGCGCTGAACATGCCTGCATTGCAAGATTCCATCGACGCCATCCGCATCGCCGCAGCCGCGGCCGACCGCATGAAGGCCACCGACATCGTGGCGTTCGACGTTACCGAACCATTGGCCATCACCGACGCGATGCTCATCGCCAGCGCCTCGAACGAACGCCAGGTGCTCGCCGTCGCCGAGGAAATCGAGAAGGACCTGTACCTCAAGGCCGGCAAACGCCAGCCGCGCTCCCGCGAAGGCCTGACCGAAGGCCAGTGGGTGCTGCTCGACTACGGTGATTTCGTCATCCACGTCATGCACCAGGAATCCCGCGAATACTACCGTCTCGAACGGTTGTGGAAGGACTGCCCGAGCATCGACCTGCAGCTCGAACACGCCGAGGACGAGCAGAAGCCGACGGCTTCCAGCGAAGCGTGATTTTTCATCCATCATCGAAACGTGCCTTCCCGAAAATCATGCGGAAGGCACGTTTTGGTATGCGCCGTCCCAGCAATCCGAATACGACGGCAGACAGGCAATAAATCGGAAAGACAACCGGCAGATAGGGGAGAGGCATGCCCAGAAACGTCGAACTCGACCATGATGAGACCATGACGCCACACGTGCGTTCCATCACACTGGTGCGCCACGGACGCACCGCATACAACGCGCAGCACAGGCTGCAGGGACAGATCGACATTCCGCTCGACGAAGTGGGTATGTGGCAGGTTCGCCAGACCGCGTCCGCATTGCGTGAACTGTACGTGGACCGTCATCCCGAAGCGGCATGCCAGCTGGTTGTCTGCTCCGATCTCAAACGCGCGGCCGCCACCGCACACGCGTTCGCCGACCCGCTCGGACTCGACGTGCATCCCGACGTCCGTGTGCGAGAACGCAGCTTCGGCGATTGGGAAGGCATCGCCGTCGAAGAGCTCGCCAAACGGTTCCCCGAGGATTATCTGTCATGGGCCCAGTTCCGCGGCGGCGAGCTCAAGTATGGCGCAGAACCGAAGCAGAACGTCGGCAGGCGTGGTGTCGAGGCGTTGAACGATTGGGCGTCGAAGGCCGGCTCCGATACCGACCTGTACGTGTTCTCGCATGGCGCCTGGATCTCGCAGACGTTGCAGACGCTGCTGGGATTGAGCGAAGTGCATGGCGATTTCGCCGACATTCTGTCGATGCGCAACGCGCATTGGGTGCGGCTGGCGCCGTTGGAACTGCAGGGCGCGCTGCGGTGGCGTCTGGTCGACTACAACCATGGTCCGGCGATCGCCGACACCGAGCAGTGGGAGCATCCGCAGCTATAGCCGCCGACGAAAACGGGGGATGACGCGCGTCCCGTTCCCAAGTTTTTTCCAAGCTTTTCACAGAATCGCAAGTTTTTTCAAAGCGTAATCGGCTACCGTCATGCTCTGTGAAGAATTTTTTCAAGGGCATATCGTTTTCATCGATTTTCGCGGGCGCGCTTGCCGCGGTGACCTCGTTCCTGCTGTCCGCAAAAATCGGCATCGCGGGATCGGTGATTGGCGTCGCCGCCGGTTCCATCGTCTCGGCCGTTGCGACGCAGGTGTACAAGAACGTGCTCAAGGCGTCGGGGGAGAAGCTGCAAAACGCCGTACCGTTCGTGGCCAACGACAAGGACGGTACGGACGGTGCCGGCAAGAGCGGCGATGACGCCACCACGGTGATCGCTCCCGCCGAATCCAAGGGCGAGCAGACCAAGACGCTGTCCGCGGAGGAATCCGATGAGACCACGGTCATGACGTCCGTGGACGGGGATACGACCGCGGCGATGCCCGCAACGTCAGGCCGTGTCATCTCCTCCGCGCAGGCCGGAGGACGCGAATCGAACATGCTTCCGGACAATGCCGGCGGAAGTATCCAGCATGCTGGACGCCGGGCGTCGTTTGACGCTTGGCTGCATGGCAAGCGTGCGCCGATCGTCATCGCGATCGTCAGCGCGCTTATCGGCGTGGCCGTGAGCGCCGGACTGATCCTGGCATTCACGGGCGGACATGGAACCGATACCGTGGTGCGTGACATGGTCAACAGCAAGCAGACGCCGTCGGATGACAATGCCGGCGATTCCACCTACGGCAGCGGAAACAACGGCACGCAGGACAATATGCAGAACCAGTCCGGCACGACGGACACCGATAAGGATTCCACCACGAACTCCGACAGGAACAACGGCAAGGACACCGGGAAGAAGACGGATTCCACAACCGGCGGCACCGGAACGTCCACCGACGGCTCGGACTCGTCCACCAACACCGGAGACGATTCGAACAAGACGGATTCGTCCACGGACTCCACTACGCCATCCGACGGATCGACGTCAGGCACCAACAATTCGGGACAGTCGGGCGCGGGGACGACCACCACGCCGAATGGTTCGACATCCACGAACCAGAATCCGACGCCGAACGGTTCGAATCCCAATGGCACATCATCCGGCACGTCAGGCAATGGGACGGACACTTCGAAATAGCCTATGAGGCATGCGGCCGGGGCTTTCCTCGACCACGTGCCCGACACGCCGCGAATTGCATGATTCTGCTCTGTGTTGTATCTTATACAAGGTTTGCAGAGCAGACATTGGGGCTATGGCGCAGCTGGTAGCGCATCTCCATGGCATGGAGAGGGTCAGGGGTTCGAATCCCCTTAGCTCCACGATTGGAAGGCTTCCGGAGAGATTCGGAAGCCTTTTTCTTTACCGTTTCCCGTCGGCTTCCGGGCAATCCGCTGATCGGATGCGAAAACCAAGAAAGCGAGAACCATGATCGACGAAGTACTGTTCCTGCGCCACGGACGCACCGCATACAATCTCGCCAGACGGCTGCAAGGACAAATCGACATTCCCCTCGACATCGTCGGACGGTGGCAGGCGGACCAAAGCGCGTACGAACTCGCCAAAACCTACTATTGGGCGAAAGTCGCGCATCTCGCCGAACATAACGACCAGCTCGCGCAACCCGCATACGGCAACGCCCATCTGGCCGACGTCGACGAAATCAACAACGCGCCCGCCGCGGCCCGCCGCATGCTCGTCGTCTCATCGGATCTGTTCCGCGCGCAGCAGACCGCGCACGCCTTCGCCGGCCTCATGGGGCTGGACGTGGAACTCGACCCGCGTCTGCGCGAACGCAGCTTCGGCGAATGGGAGGGCATGACCCGCGAGGAGATCTGCGAGCATTACGCCGACGACTACCATTCCTGGCGCGCCCACACGGGAGGCGAAACCAAGCATGGCGTGGAAAGCCGCATCCATACGGGCCGACGCGGCGCGGAAGCCGTGCGCGACATCGTCGCCAAACACCATGACGAGACAATGCCTACCACATTGCTTCTCGTCGGCCACGGCTCATGGATCGTGGCCACCGTGGCGGTGCTGCTCGACATGGACCCCGACGATCTCAACAACGTCGGCGCGATGCGCAACGCCTTCTGGACGCGCATGACCCCGCACACCGACCCCAGGAACGCGGACCGTCCCACTTGGAAGCTTGAGGAATTCAACCAAGGCCCCGCCATCGCATCATTCGCCGACTGGGAGAACGGTCCCGAATCGTTGCGCGCGCCCGGCATGCCGCTGTGGAAGCCGATCATCCAATAAGCATCCAATACACGGCGCCGAAAACATCATCCAAAGTGAACTCTTGATGAAATCACCGCCGTCCGTACGGCAAATTCTCACGGTGGGACTATCCTTAATGAGGTTGTTTGCCCGACCATGCGGCGAGCCGGGAATCCGGCGATCGTTCCGCATGCGGATCGGGCTTCCGTACAGCGATAGAACGTTGGAAAGCGCGAAAGGCGGGTGAGAGACATGTTGAGAATGTTCAGAACGATTAACGGCCAGGTGGAGCAAATCCAAAAACCGGAGAACGGCTCCTGGTTATGTCTCTCGGCGCCCACCGACGTGGAGCTCGCCAACGTGTCCATGGAAACCGGCATCGACCTGGCCGACCTGCGCGCCCCTCTGGATGACGAGGAACGCTCGCGCGTCGACGTCGAGGACGACTACACGATGATCATCGTGGACATTCCTACCGTGGAGGAACGCGGCGGCCGCGACTGGTACGAGACCATCCCGTTGTCGATCATCATCACCCAGTCCGCCATCATCACCGTCTGCATGCAGGACACGCCCGTGCTGCACCCGTTCATGGAAGGCACCATCCGCGGCTTCAACACATACATGAAGACCCGGTTCATCCTGCAGATCCTGTACCGCAACGCCACCATGTACCTGCGTTACCTGCGCATCATCGACCGCGAAAGCGACAAGCTCGAACTGAAGCTGCGCCACTCCATGCAAAACCGAGAGATCCTCATGCTGCTGGAACTGAGCAAGACATTGGTCTACTTCACCACATCCCTCAAATCGAACGAAATCGTCATGGAGAAGCTGACCACGCTGCCGCGGCTCAAGCAGTATCCGGAGGACGAGGACCTGCTCGACGACGTCATCACGGAAAACAAGCAGGCAATCGAGATGGCCAACATCTACAGCGGCGTTCTCGCCAACATGACCGACGCGTTCGCATCGATCGTGTCGAACAACCTGAACAACGTGATGCGCATCTTCACCATCATCTCCATCACCCTGTCGATTCCGACCCTGATCTTCTCCATGTACGGCATGAACTTCCAGGAAGGCATGCTCGGCATGCCCCTCACGGACAAGCCATGGGGCTTCGCGGTGATCATCGGCATCTCACTGGTCCTTTCGGCGATCGTCACCTGGTTCCTCACCCGGTCGCGCATGTTCAAGTGACGTCCATGATGGGAAAAGCGCGATACGTGGCCGCGGCGGCATGCGCGGCATTACTTGCGGCCGGCGCCGGCGCGTGCGGCACATCGGTTTCCGTGGTGACCGAAGGCGCGGCGCAGGGGCCGACGATCGCGATAGGAGTGGCCGCCGACCAGCCGGGGCTCGGATACCTGCATGGAGGCGAATACTCCGGCTTCGACATCGACGTGGCCAAATACGTGGCGAAAACCCTCGGATACGCGGAAAAGCAGATCGTGTTCAAACAGCTGTCCCCGGCCATGCGAGCCTCCGCGCTCACCGACGGCACGGTGGACATGGTCGTGGATTCCTTCTCCATGGACGGGACCCACGATGGTGAGGCCGACGTCGCCGGACCATATCTGACGGTCCGGGAGGCGCTGCTCATCCGCTCCGACAGCGCATCCGAAATCACCGGGACCGACAGCCTGTCCGATAAAACCGTATGCGCGGTCGCTGGAAGCGCGGCGGACGACAACATCCGCAACCGCACGAAAAACATCCGCACGACGGTGGCGGAACGCGACACGTATCCGCAATGTATGACGGCGCTGATGATCGGCGAGGCCGACGCCGTCGCCGCCGACGACGCGATCGCGGCCGGACTGGCGTCGAACAACACAGGCGACCATCTGAAGATCGTCGACGTTCCCGACACCACCTGGTCCTACGGCATCGCCGTCAAATCAGGACAGGACGAGCTGGTCGGGCAAATCGACGCCGCATTGCGCGCCATGGTCAAGGACGGCTCGTGGCAGAAGGCCGCGGCCGACATGGGCAAGTCGATCGGATACACGCCCGACGCGTCCATGAATCCGCCGAAGGCAACGGCCAAGGCCCCGTCCTCCGGCACGTCCGCGGCATCGGAAAAATAACGGCGGCGCACGTGCCTGAATAGTGGTTGATTCCTTGCGAAGTGTCCAGTTGCGCGGCTAATTTCATGCATTATGAGTGACACTGAGAAAAGCGCGCAGGCGCAACCGAACGAATCCGTCGAACCGTCGTTCCGCTACAACGCGAAGCTGGCGCAGGGCATCGAAGAGAAATGGCAGAAGATCTGGGATGACGAAGGCACCTTCTGGGCCGCCAACGTCAATGGCGACCTGAAGGACGGCAAGGGCCATAACGCAGAAGGCCGCCCGTCCTACTTCGCGATGGACATGTTCCCGTACCCGTCCGGCAAGGGCCTGCACGTCGGCCACCCGCTGGGCTACCTCGCCACCGACGTGGTCAGCCGCTACCACCGCATGAAGGGCGAGAACGTGCTGCACGCCATGGGCTACGACGCCTTCGGCCTGCCGGCCGAGCAGTACGCCGTGCAGACCGGCCAGCATCCGCGCATCACCACCGAACAGAACATCGCCAACATGCGCCGCCAGCTGCACCGCATGGGCCTGAGCTTCGACAACCGTCGTTCCTTCGCCACCATCGACCCCGGCTACGTGCGTTGGACCCAGTGGATCTTCTCCCGCATCTACGACGCCTGGTACGACAAGGACGCCACCAACCCGTCCGGCTCCAAGGGCTGCGCCCGCCCGATCAGCACGCTCGTCGAACAGTTCGAATCCGGCAAGCGCGCCATCCCGGGCTTCGAAGGCAAGGCCTGGGCCGACCTGAGCGAAGCCGAGCAGGCCGACGTGCTCAACGACTTCCGTCTGGCCTACATCTCCAAGTCCCCGGTCAACTGGTGCCCGGGCCTGGGCACCGTGCTCGCCAACGAGGAGGTCACCGCCGAAGGCAAGTCCGAACGCGGCAACTTCCCGGTGTTCCAGCGCGAACTGCGCCAGTGGTCCATGCGCATCACCGCATACGGCCACCGTCTGATCGAAGACCTCGACACCATCGACTGGCCTGAGAAGGTCAAGCTCATGCAGCGCAACTGGATCGGCGAATCCCACGGCGCTTCCGTGCATTTCGACGTCGAGACCCCGAACGGCGTCAAGGACATGGAGATCTACACCACCCGTCCTGACACCCTCTTCGGCACCACCTTCGCAGTCGTCTCCCCGGAACACCACCTGCTTGAGAACGTGCCTGCCGAATGGCCGGCGGAAACCCCCGAGGATTGGAAGGGCGGCTACGCCACCCCGGTCGAGGCCGTGAAGGCGTACCGTCTGGCCGCCGAAGCCAAGACCGCCAAGGACCGCGTGGACGAGGCGGGCGAGAAGACCGGCCTGTTCACCGGCCTGTACGCCATCAACCCGATCACCGGCGCTAAGCTGCCGCTGTTCACCGCCGACTACGTGCTCATGGACTACGGCACCGGCGCGATCATGGCAGTGCCGGGCGGCGACCAGCGCGATTACGATTTCGCCGTCAAGTTCGGCCTGCCGGTCATCTACACCGTCAAGCCGCTGCCGGAATCCGGCGATGACCTCGCCAACTATGAAGGCAAGGCGCCGTTCGTCTCCCATGACGGCATCGTCATCAACTCCTCCATCGACGCGACCAAGGCCAAGGGCGATTCCTTGAGCCTCGACGGCCTGCGCGTGGACGAGGCCATCGACAAGGTCAACGCCTGGCTCGAATCCGCCGGCGTCGGCAAGGGCACCGTCAGCTACCGTCTGCGCGACTGGCTGTTCAGCCGTCAGCGCTACTGGGGCGAGCCGTTCCCGATCGTCTACGGCGAGGACGGCGCCCCGCACCTGCTTCCCGACGAGCAGCTGCCGATTAACCTGCCGGACGTGCCGGACTACAGCCCGAAGACCTTCGACCCGGAGGACGCCGAATCCAACCCGGAGGCTCCGCTGAGCCGCAACGAGGACTGGGTCAAGGTCGAGCTCGACTTGGGCGACGGCAAGAAGACCTACTACCGCGACACCAACACCATGCCGAATTGGGCCGGCTCCTGCTGGTACTACATGCGTTACCTCGACCCGACCGACACCAAGCACATGGTGGAGAAGGACGAGTTCGACTACTGGATGGGTCCGGACCACAACAAGACCGCCGGCAAGTCCGGCGGCGTGGACCTGTACATCGGCGGCGTCGAACACGCCGTGCTGCACCTGCTGTACTCCCGCTTCTGGCACAAGGTGCTGTTCGACCTCGGCTACGTCGACTCCATGGAACCGTTCCACAAGCTGTTCAACCAGGGCATGATCCAGGCATACGCCTACACCGACGACCGCGGCCAGTACGTGCCGGCCGCCGAAGTGGTGGAAGGTCCCGCCGACGCCAACGGCGAGCCGACGTTCACATGGAACGGCCAGCATGCCAACCGCGAGTTCGGCAAGATGGGCAAGAGCCTGAAGAACATCATCACGCCTGACGACATGTATGAGAACTACGGCGCGGACACCTTCCGCCTGTACGAGATGGGCATGGGCCCGCTGGCCGAATCCCGTCCATGGAACACCCGCAACGTGGTCGGCTCCATGCGTTTCCTGCAGCGCCTGTGGCGTAACGTCATCGACGAGACCACCGGCGAGGTGCGCGTCACCGACGGCGAGCTTGACACGAAGACGCTGAAGCTGCTTAACAACACGATCGCCGACGTGACCGTCGAGATGGAGGCCATGCGTCCGAACACGGCCATCGCCAAGCTCATCGTGCTCAACAACCATCTGACCAGCCTCGACGCCGTGCCGCGCGCCGCCGTCGAACCGCTGATCCTGATGCTCTCTCCGATCGCCCCGCACATCTGCGAGGAACTGTGGAGCAAGCTCGGCCACACCGAATCCCTGGCGCACGCCGACTGGCCGAAGGCCGACGAACGTTACGTCGGACAGGATTCCGTCACCGCGGTCGTGCAGATCAAGGGCAAGGTGCGCGCCAAGCTCGAGGTCTCCCCGGACATCGATCCGAAGGAGCTGGAGAAGATGGCGCTCGAAGCCGTCGCCGACCGACTGGGCGGCAAGGAGCCACGCAAGGTCATCGTCAAGGCTCCGAAGATCGTCTCCATCGTTCCCGCGGAATGATCTTCTGACGAGACGGCCCGCATAAGAGGACGCGGGTTCTTCCGCACCATGGCGACACGCCAGGAATGTGGATAACCCGCGTTCTCCGACCACAGGAGCCGTTTCGGCTGGACAGTATGCCCATGCATCCTCCAATGTTGGATGCATGGGCATATTTGCATTTCGCGGCACTCACCCCATCCGTGCCATCCACACGGCGGACGGCGGCACTGGCATGCCGGCCGCCACGAAGCGGCTGCGGGGATTGGGCATGCCCGAAAAACCGTCCCGACCCAACAGCCTTACGGCCATGGAGGCGCAATCGGACGAACCGTCCGCATCACACGAACCCGCACGACCGATGCCGCAGCGGAAGACGCATGACGCGAAATCGACCTTGGCGGAGCTCGCCGGCGTCCGGCCGACGGACAAACCCGACGAGGGGGAGCGGCCGAAACGCGACAGGCCACGATTGGCGTTCCGCCCGTTCCACGCGCTCATGGCGATCCTCACTTTGTCGTGCGCGCTGTGCGCGAGCCTGACCATGCTCGTCCAACAGACGATCCACTACAGCGAACTGCAGCATTCGCGGTCGCAGATACGCTCACAGGCCCAACAGCAGCCGCAACAGGCCCCGCAAACGGAACAAACGCCGGCACCGCAAGAAAACGGGCCGACGCAGGACGCGTCCACACCGGACAGCCATGACGGGCAAGATGGAGCGCAGCAATCGAACCAGCTTGACCTCAACACCGCAGACCTAGGCGAATTGCAGACCCTCAAAGGCGTCGGACCGGTCACCGCGCAGCGCATCCTCGACTATCGAACGCAGATAGGACGGTTCGACAACGTCGACCAGCTTCTGGAAGTCAAGGGCATCGGTTCGAAGACTCTGGCGAAGTTCCGTGACCAAGTGTGCGTGAGATGACGGGCACACGCGATTGGCTGACCAGGGAGCGCGGGAGCCGAGACTGGAGACTGCTGCCGGCCGCAATATGCGGTTGGGCGGCCAGTCTGGCCGCGCACGCCGGCTTCGCATATTGCATGTCGCATGACGGCATGCTCGGCGCTTTGCCGGCCGTTCTCACCTGCATGATACCGCTGGCGGTCCTGGCGGGACTGCCCTTCCCACGATTGCCGGCGTCCGTTCGACGACGGATAACGCTCTGGCATGCGAGCGTCACGGTCTGCGTGATCGCTGCGATGGTTTGCGCGGCAAGCGCGTTGACCTATGATTTGCTGCAATGGCGCGACCCGGCTTCTCGGGCGGCCGCGGAAGGCGACGCTTCCGTCGTCGTCACGGCGCGCGCCACCTCGCCGACCGTCATCTCCGACAGACGGTCGAACGACTGCCGTGCCGACGCGCGCATCACATCGGTCACCATCGACGGCGTACGGCAAACCAGTTCGGCACGAGCGCGTATATACGCGGACTGGCCTGAATGCGGCAAACTCAAACAGGACGGCACCTACAAGATCGCGGGTCGCATCTCCGAAGCGCGATACGGTGCCATGCCGTTGTGGCTGACCGACGTCACGACAGTCGAACACGTCAGGCCGCCAAACCTGCCGATGCGCGCCATCGGCATGATGCAGGAGGCGTTCTTCGTCCAAACCGCACGTCTTTCCGACCAAGGGAAAGTGCTCGTCCCCGGACTGACATTGGGTGTTCTCGGACAGGACTACGTGCCGGCCGAAGGCGATGGCGCCGACATCGATTCCACATACGCCGCACAGGTGGAGGACGCGTTCCAAAGGTCCGGAATCGTGCATCTCATGGCGGTCAGCGGCGGCCATCTGGCCGTGACCGCCGCATTGGTGCGTTCCGTCTGCTCGTTCTTCCTTCTGCCGCGACGATTCACCGCACTGCTGGTCGCCATGTCGTACATCATGCTGTCGGCATGCGTGTTTCCGTCGGATTCGGTATCCCGCGCGCTTTTGATGGGATTGTCCGGCGCGGCATGCCTGTTCATCGGCAGACGAGGCCAGGCGATGGCGTCGTTGAGCTGGACCACATTGGCTATGCTGATGGCATGCCCGCACATGTCGCAAAGCTTCGGATTCGCCCTGTCCTGCGCCGCGGTGCTCGGCATCGTGCTGTTCGCCGACACCCTCAACGCATGGATGGAACCGGTCCTGCCACGGTTCGTGGCCGAGGCTCTGTCCATGACCATAGCGGCGCAAGTGTTCACCCTGCCGATCCAGGTGCTCATCGAACCGGAACTGCCGGTGTTCTCCATACCGGCGAATCTGATGGTGGCGCCGTTCGTGGGTTTCGCCACATTGGCCGGCCTGGCCAGTCTTGCCGTCTCATGGCTGATTCCGTGGCTCGGCCTGCAACTGGCCCGTGCGGCCTCCTGGGGCACCGCGGTCATGGAACTGACCGCCCTTGAACTGGGTTCCGGCAGCCAGGCCACGATACCGTGGGCCGGAGGCGTCGGGGGAGCGGTCCTCGTCTGCGTGGTGGAAGCCGCCTGCGCGGCCGCCGCGATCATGACGCACCGGCTGTTCGGACGCATGATGGTCCAGGAACCCGATCTGCCCGGAAAACGTCTGATAGCCAACCCTGTGGAACGGCTGCGCATGTGGATGGAACGTACTCGGAAGGCATTGCGCGAACTGCAATGGGAGGAATAGGCCATGCCGGTTTTGTCCACCGATACGGCGAGATTGAATGGTATGCCGAAACCATCCGCAGCCACCACGCCCTTCCACCTCGTGTACGGAGGCGACTCGTACCTGAACGACCAGACGGTGCGCGACCTCAAACACGAGGCGCAACGCCGGTATCCCGACGCGGAAACCATCGAACTCGACGCGGCAAACGCCGATCATTACGCCTTCGACGAGGCGGTAAGCCCATCATTGCTTGCGGATCGCGCCATCGTCATCGTCACCAACCTGCAGAACGCGGACGAAAAACTGGGCGACGCCATGGTCTCTTACTGCAGACAGGCGTGCAAGGAGCCGGCAGACGCGTGCATCGTCATCTGCCAGCATGAGGGCGGTGTGAAGGGCAAACGTCTGGTGGAGCAGCTCACCAAGGCCGGAGCGTACAAGGACGCTGTCGCCGACCTGAAGAAGCCCGAGGCCAAACTCAACTTCGTCATGCAATGCTTCGAACGGCGCAAACGCCGCGTCGAGCCGATGGCCGCGCAGCAACTCGTGGCCGTGTTGGGGGATAGGACCGGCGAGCTTGCGGCCATGGTCGGCCAGTTATGCTTCGATTTCGACGACAATCCCATGACGCTCGACCGCGTCAACCAATATCTCACCTCCAATCCGCAGGTGGATGGCTTCCGTGTCGCCGACCTCGCGTTGTCGGGGCGTACGGCGGACGCGATCATCGCCATGCGATCGTCCGTGGAACGGGGCACCGCTCCGATCGCGCTTATCGGCGCGCTGGCCATGAAGCTGCGGACGATGGCGAAGGCGTCGGCGGTGCGTGCGGGCACCATTTCCACGGCCGAGGCGAAAACGAACCCCTGGGTGTTGAAGAACGCGACCCGGCAACTATCCGGATGGACGTCAAGCGGCATGAGCGCATGCATCCAGATGCTCGCATGGGCCGACGAGCAAAGCAAAACCAATGGCTCGGACCCGGTCTATGCTTTGGAACGGTCCATCGAACTGATCAGCCGCAAAGGACGTGCCGCATGAGCAACACCATTACCATCACAGCCGCCACCGGCGAGGACATGCAGGCGTTGGGGGAGCGTTTGGCGAAGCTTGCCCGTGGAGGCGACGTGCTGTTGCTGTCCGGTCCGCTTGGCGCCGGCAAGACCACGTTCGTGCAAGGGTTCGGCGCGGGACTTGGCATCGGAGAGCCCATCGTCTCGCCGACCTTCACCATCGCACGCGAGCTTGAGGGACGGTTCGCGGACGGTTCGCCGGCGCATCTGGTGCACGTCGACGCCTACAGGCTCGGCGGCAACGCCTACGCGCCCGGACAGGACACGGTCGGACGGCTATTGGACGAATTGGAATCGCTCGGCTTGGACGAGGAATTGGAGGATCCGGGCGAGCATACCGTCATCCTGATGGAATGGGGCGAGCAGATGGCCGCCGCATTGGCTCCGGAACGGCTTGAAATCCACATCGACCGTCCGCTTGACGCGCCCGCCGTGACCGCGGACGGCGAGCTGACCAGCGCGGGCGCACGCACGGTGACGTTGGTGCCGGTGGGCGCTGCCTGGGATTCGTTCGATTTCACCGCGGGAAAACGCTGACCCTGTCTAAGACGCATCCGACGTGGCCGACCGCACCGCATGCCGTGGCTTCCAGCGCCGGTTGTACAGTGGTTGGCAGTTTGGCACAAGGAGTTTTCAAGCATATGCAGACACTGGTGATTGACACCTCATATGGTTCGACCGTAGGCGTGGTCGGACATGAACCCATCGTCGAAACGGATTCGCGCACCCATGTCGAGAAACTGCAGGTGAACATCGCGCAAGCCGTCGAACAGGCTGGACTGCAGGCGTCGGACATCACCCGCATCGTCGTCGGCGTCGGACCGGCGCCATTCACCGGCCTGCGCGCCGGCATCGTCGCGGCCAAGGCATTGGCCTTCGCCACAGGCGCGCAACTGGTCGGACAGGACGTGCTCGCGCCGCAATGCCTGGCACATACTCAAGCTACGGACGATCGCCGCCATCTGACGCTTGCCGTCAACGACGCGCGTCGTCGGCAACTGTATTTCGCGCTGTATGACGGCGGCACCGTTGCGGACGGCGTCGGACAATCGCCCATAACGTTGATCGACATGGACATCGACTATCCGGATTCCATCACGATGCGCGTCAATGACGTTCTTACGAAGCTCGCCGACACGGGCAAGCCGTACGTCGTCGACGTCATCGGCCATGGTGCGGTCAAATACGCGCAGTCGTGGAATGCGATTGCCTCCCTCGGCGAAGTCGACGACCATGCTCTGCTCGACGAAGGCGCGGAAGGATTGGCGCGATTCGCGGCCTTCACCACCAGCGAACAGGCGTTGGCAGAACCGACCCCCGTCGAACCGTTATATCTGCGTCGTCCGGACGTGTCAGTGCCCAACCCGCTCAAGCATGTGCTCAACCATGCCGGCGCCGAACGAACGGAGTGACGGCACGCCCATGATTGTCGACCATTCCCAGATTCCGGAAGACACCGCCGTCGGACAGATCGCCGCATTGGAAAAGGACCTGTTCGGCCGCGGCGCGTGGAGCGAACAGTCCGTACGGCAGGAATTCCACGCTCCGGCACGCACGTATCTGCTCGACATTGAAGGCGATGCCGTACAGACGGCGGATCCCGTCGTCCGAGGCTACGCAGGCTACTGGTACGACGGCGACGACGCGGAGATCATGACGATCGGCGTCGGCAGACCATACCAACGGCAGGGGATAGCGGCGGCGCTTCTCGAAACACTGATCGTCTCGGCGCGTCGGCAGGGCGCCAAACGCATGCTTCTGGAAGTCCGAGTCGACAACGTGCCGGCATTGGCGTTGTACGAAAGGTTCGGCTTCACGCGGATGGGATTGCGCAAACGCTACTACCAGCCAGAAGGCATCGACGCGTACACCATGAGCCTCGACTTGGAGCCGCGCGTCGTCGGCTTCAGCGCAACAGCGGATACAGAGCACACTTCAGCAACACACACAACGGAGCAGCAATGAGCGAACCAATCGTACTCGGCATCGAATCGACCTGTGACGAAACGGCGGCGGCCGTGGTGCAGGGACGCACCCTCATTTCCAACGTGGTCGCGTCCTCCATGGACGAGCACGCCCGCTACGGCGGCGTGATTCCCGAAATCGCCTCTCGCGCGCACGCCGAAGCGTTCGTGCCATGCGTCTCCAAAGCTCTGGCCGACGCGAACATGACGCTGTCCGACGTCGACGCGATCGCCGTATCCGCGGGACCCGGCCTCGCCGGCTGTCTCGCGGTCGGCGTGTCCGGCGCGAAATCGTTGGCATGGGCCGCGAACAAGCCGATCTACGGCATCAACCACGTCATCGGACATATCGCGGTGACGCAGCTGCAGTTCGGACCGTTCCCCAAGGACACGCTTGCGTTGATTGTGTCGGGCGGGCACACTTCGCTGCTGCATGTCGAAGACGTGGCGCGGCATATCGACGTGGTCGGCACCACGCTCGACGACGCTGCCGGCGAATGCTTCGACAAGGTGGCGCGTCTGCTTGGTTTCCCGTATCCCGGCGGCCCGCACATCGACCGTCACGCGCAGCTGGGCAACCCACATGCCATCAAAGTGCCTCAGGGCCTTACACAAGGCAAGGCGGGGCAGCAGCATCCGTACGATTTCAGTTTCTCCGGCGTGAAGACGGCCGTGGCGCGTTGGATCGAACAGCAGCAGGCGGAAGGCAATGAGATTCCCATCGACGACGTGTGCGCGTCGCTGGCCGATTCCGTCGCGACGGTGCTCGCCAGGAAGGCGATGCGCGGTTGCGAGCAGTACGGTTCGAAGACCCTGATCGTTGGCGGCGGCTTCTCCGCGAACTTCCAACTGCGCGCCAAACTGTTGGAGGTCGGAGCCAAGCATGGCGTCGAAGTGCGTATCCCGCAAATCAAACTGTGCACCGATAATGGCGCTATGGTGGCCATGCTGGGCGTGAACCTGGTGGAGAGCGGCGTGAAACCGTCCGAACCGGATTTCGCAATCGATTCCGCCATGCCGTTGACGAAGATCAGCATGTGACGGTAGTCCCGCCGCAGCAGGGGAGACACGCGCGGGATTTGCATTTTGCGTTTTACCGCGTATGATTCATGTCTTGTGCACGGCGTGCATGGAATATTCCTGCGTAGCTCAGTTGGCAGAGCATCCGACTGTTAATCGGACGGTCACTGGTTCAAGCCCAGTCGCAGGAGCTTAGGCTTCCAGCCCTTTTAGCAGTAGGGTTGAGGGCGTTTTGGACGGTGGTGTTCGAGGGGTTGCCGCGGATGGCGTTCTCTCCGATTCTCAGACAAACTTGGGTGTAATGCTCGAAAACGCCTTCCAGACGCCTTCCAGAGCGGTTTTCGGCGTGTTTCCGCAGTGTTTGTGGTGGGACTGTCAATAGGCCGTCAGAAACGCCGTGGAACACGTTTCAGGAGCATGAGAGAACACGGCGTGAACGGGAGAGAACGTTCCGGCACGCCGTAACGACATCGCGTGTTCCAACCATGAACCAATCCGACCGGACCATGCCGGTGAACGCATGCGGACGGACCGGCGCCCAGCGGCATGGATGACCGTGTCTCTCCCCGCCTTGGGAGAGAAGGGCGTGCGGATATGCGAAAGCCAGCCGTCTTGGACCGAATCTGTTGGTGACGGCTGGCGTGTAGATATGAACGGCTTGCGAAGCATCGAACCTGTCGGGCGAGTCCGCCCTTATTGTTTAATGTCTTTGCGCTTGTAATTTGAACCTTTGACGTGGACGATTCGACCGTGATGGTCGAAAACCGGTCTAAAAACGGTCGAATGCGGTTGGCTGTCAATCGGATTCGGTGCGGGTGAAGCCGTCGAACCCGTCTGGACGGTACTTCGTCTTGCGTACCCATTCCAGATGGCGGTTCGCGTAGGACGACGAAAAAATATCCATGCCATTACCGAACCCTCCTAGCCTCTTGCCTCGTGTCGTTCAGCTCAACGGGTATTCCCAGCCGGTGGCGTCGACGTCCTTATAGACCAGATACCCGTCCGTGGTTGGAAGGTCGAACACAAGCTTTCCTTGGGCCTTGCTGGCGGTTCCGATTGTGTCCGGCAGCATATCGGCCTGCGGGAGGCACATCGTTGACGCGGATCCCTGCACGGGTGCGTTCGATATCGTGCCATCCTTGAGCACGTACTGCCAAGCGCCCGGCGCGCCCAGATACAGCGGCTGGTCGGTGGGCAAGTCCTTCGTGGTCTGGGCAGTCACGTCCATGACGACCATGTGCCCGTTCTCCGAAGGCTCGGCATACTCGTTGGTGCAGGGAGCGTCGAGCGTGATGTTCGTCACCGTCCATCGTGCCCACTCCGTCTTTTCCGAGGTGTCAGCGTAGATGTATGCGGTGTCTCCGATGTGCTTCACGAGGTTCCCTCGCTCGCTGGTCTCTGGTTCGGGCTGCTGCTGGGCTTGCTCGGGCTCCTTGTGCTGCTGATTGCCTTCGTTGGCTCCTTGTTGCGCCCCGCAGCCGGCAAAGCAACAATAGCGCCGCAGTGAGCGTTGCCGTCAGTCTTATTCTTCTCATATCGTTCTCCTTTTTGATTCTCAGGCGGCCACCTGCGCGTCCGCCATGCCTGTGATATGCCGCTCAAGTAGCGTCTGGTAATCCCTGATCACTTGTAACGTTACCCCGAGTTCGACCGCCATGCTGTATGCCTCGCCGTCGTAGGTGGATTCGGCGAGCTGGTATTCGTCCGGTTCGATGCGCGTGCGCCACGGGTCAGAGACGCATACGTTCGCGCACGTACGCTTCGACATCAGCGTTCTCTTCGTCATCGCCAAGCATTAACAGCCACACCGCATTGTTCTTGCGTTGCACATTTCCGTTGCGCAAGCACTTAATCAATCCAGCCGATTCGAGCTTCTTGGCGATTTTGCCGAGACGGTTGTATGCCAGCTGCTCACGCTTTGGATTGCGTGGCTCGTTTCCAATGTCTACGATCTCGTCAATCGTTTGCGGAATGGTCATTCCCCAGCCGATTGCGATTGAGAGCCAGCCGGAGGTGAATGTGCGGGGCAGCATGTGCTTTTCCTCTGCCGCTTTGTCGAGTGGCCAGTCAGCCGTTGTTTCGGCCATACGCTTGAGCAGTGAGTATTGGGCGAAGTCGAATGTCTGCACGCCCTTGTGTTCGGTGGTGATTTTTCCTTCGGCGGCTAGCTCTTCGACGATCTGCGAGTTGCGGTATCCCATCGGTGATTCCATTCCGACCCTCCACGCCTTGTTGTATGTTTGACGTGATGGGTCTTTTGCTAGAGGTTCCATCATGTCCCCTGCGGTGTCGTCACCTTGGAGGCCGCGCGCATCCCGCGTCAGGCGCAGGACATCTTCCGCGGCAATCCGGATATCGCAAGCCATTTGCACGCCACCGAAGAATATGGCGGATGCCCCAAATGCGGCAACCCGGTCATCAAACGCGGGAAAACCTGGCAATGCTCGACCAACCGACAGTCACGAGATGATGCCGGCACATGGACCCGCACCGCCGGATGTGGCTGGATGCTCTGGCCGATCATCGCCGGACGCAACCTGACTGACGCCAACGTGCGATCCCTGCTCAGCGAGGAACGGATCCGATTGACCGGATTCCGTTCGAAAACCGGCAAGAAGTTCAGCGCCGACCTTGTCATCGACCCCGAACGCGGGGCGGTACTCGACTTCAGCGGACGCAGACGGTGACGGCGGCGGATTACGCCTGTCCGATAGCAATAGAGGCGGGACGGCTGAACGATGGCGGCAACGCCCGGCTGTCCCGCTCCCATGAAACAGGTGAGAACGATGTATCGAGAAGAGCCTGATATGGAGAAGATGCTGGATAGACGCACATCGCTGCGAATAGATGTGGCGCTCTATCAGCGGATTCATGCCATCTGCATCGAGGTCGGGATTCCCGTGGGACTGTTCATCCGCGCGGCGGCGACCAACGTTGACCCGGGCATGCTCGAAACCGGATCCAAAGCATGGAAGACAGGCATCCACTCGTTTACCCCTGTTGACAGGCGTGAAACGCAGGGGGAGCGGCGGCGGATTGATCTGCGCCTATCCGATGCGGAGCGTGAGATCATCGCCCGCGCCGCCGCGAACCGACATACGAGCCGAGCCCACTTCATCGCCAGTCAGGCCGAACAGCTTGCCGGCGATCCGCGCGTCCGCGACATCCTCAACCGGCTCGCCGACCTGGGCTCAGACGAACTCGTCCGATACGCCCGAACCATGCTCGAAACCATCCACGCCACGGAACGCCGGATGCAGGCAGGCAGCCCGACTGGCAAATGCAGCCGCCGGCCTACACGGGTGAAGAACCGAATCCATCTAACGGAAATCCGCGCCGCAGCGCGGCAAGCCCTGCCACGGTGTACAAGCCGTACAGGGTGTACAACACGCACAGGGGAGCAAGTTATACGGATTGTATGCACAATCCGAACTTGCCCCCCATGCCGCCGATGGCGCCATGGGCAACAACCCGAGTGCCGAAGGCCAGTACAGGATGCAGGGCATCCACAAACGCGTGCGCAGTGGGCGCTGGCCGATGATGACAGATTGATGATGGGAGGCTCGCATGACGCGACGGAAACAAACCAAGACCGGCATGCCCAGGACGCGCATCATCTCGCTACGTGTCAACGAAGACGAGGCACGTGAACTCGCAGGTCTGGCCGAACAACGCGGCGTCACGTTGTCACGTTTCCTCATCGAGGCTGCCAAGCAAGCCGGCGACATCGACAAGGTGAGACAGGACGCTGAACAGGGACCGGTAGTTCGCGAGCTTCAGCGCATCCGTACTGAGATCTGGCGCATCGGGCACAACGTGAACCAGGTTGCGCATAATACGAATCGGGATTTGGCGGTGAGTGCGGAGCAGGAGACTAGTGTGGTGGCGGCTGTGAGGGAGTGCGGGGAGTTGGTCAGTAAAGTGTCGGATATCGTTCAGAGGTCGATGAAGGGTTCACACAGGTGCTTACATGAAGAGCCGCGATGAAATGAAGGAGAGAGAGGAATGGTATTGGTGCTATTTGCATTTCGGAACCTTGATATCTACTACCGTGAAGGTTACGCTTCGAGCTTGAATATTCAATTGCATTATGGGGAAGTGATTGTGTTATCCTGGGCATTGCTGTCTGTTGCAATTATTTGTATGAGGAGAATCTGTCATGCCTGATCAGCCGATACCGGTCATAGATCTCTTTGCCGGGCCGGGCGGCATGGGTGAGGGTTTCTCGTCAGTGCGAGACAAGGACGGTCATCCGGTTTTCCAAATCATGATGTCGGTTGAGATGGAACGCACCGCGCATGAGACTTTGCGGTTGCGTGCATTCGCGCGGAATATTATGGATGCGGATGGCGCTTTGCCGAAAGGGTATCTCGAGTTTCTTGAGGCTCCGACCAAGGTGAATCTGGGGTTTCTTCAGGATAAGTATGCGGATGAGTGGGATGCCGCCGATGCGGAGGCGGTGCAGGGGACGCTTGTTGATGGTGACGATACGTTCGTGAATATGGCGGTGGAACGGCTGAAGGGATATCAGGGACCGGTCGTCCTGATTGGCGGTCCGCCGTGCCAGGCGTATTCGCTTGTTGGGCGCGCTCGTCGTACGCATGACAAGGATGCTCTTGAGCATGATGTGAAACAGACGTTGTACAAGTGTTATCTGCGGTTCATCGAGGTGATCAGGCCGACGGCGTTCGTGATGGAGAACGTGAAGGGTCTGTTGTCTGCGAAGAATTTCGGCGAGGGTGTGTTCGGTCATATCAGTGCGGACATGGAGGCGCTGGGTTATGAACTGCATTCGTTCGTCACGGATGACCCGGAGACGCCGCACGACTTCATCGTGCGGGCTGACCGGTATGGTGTCCCACAGGCGAGGCACAGGGTCATCCTGTTCGGCACGAGGAAAGGTGAGAATTCCGCGATTCCGGGAACGCTTATCACGAAACCGGCAGTGACGGTCGGTCAGGTTCTGGGGCAAATGCCTCGGATTCGTTCCGGGTTCTCGGCGCGTGTTCATACGGGAATGGATTGGGGCGGATATGTGGCCGCTGCAGCGAAACGGCTACTTGCGAACCCCGAGGGCAAGGCGATTCGTGACCAGCTTGAGCCCGTTACCGGGGGGACGCTTTTGCCGTCCATCCAGAGCGCGAACAGGATCGAAAGCGAAAAGGACAACCCGTTGTCAGGTTGGTATCGCGGTCATCTCGGGCACAGTGACATCCTGACTGAGCATGTCGCGCGGAACCATATGGCTTCCGATCTTGACAGGTATCTGTATTGCGCCGCGTTCGCGCAACATTTTGACCGGTCGGCGAAGCTCTATGACTTCCCGAAGGCTCTGCTGCCGAACCACAGGAACGCTGCCGGGGCAGCAGAGGGGAAAGTGGTCGTGTTCGCCGATCGTTTCCATGTGCAGCAGGCGGATATGCCGTCGACCACGGTGACTTCGCATATCAGCAAGGACGGGCATTACTTCATCCATCCCGACCCGTCGCAGTGCCGGAGCCTGACGGTCCGTGAGGCGGCGAGATTACAGACGTTCCCTGATGATTATTTCTTTATGGGGAATCGTACTGACCAGTACCGTCAGGTCGGCAACGCGGTGCCCCCGCTACTCGCCTTGCAGCTGGCCAGGATCGTGGCCGAATGGCTGGGCAGATGAGACGCGGTGATTGGTGTTCCAGAAAATACGCGGGAAAGTTGCGGGTACTGCATATACTTATTGATATTTAATTCGGCGGAACACGGAAACGGACAATGAGCGGTGTCGGAAGAGGAAGAGATTGAGCTCGATCCCGAGCCTGGTATTCTCATCGAGAGTCTGCGTGATGTCGGTTATTCGTTCAACAGCGCTGTCGCCGATATCATTGACAACAGCATCACGGCGAACAGCGGGAATGTTTCCGTTTTTGCGTTGCCGTTCGGTGATGGCGGTTTCAAGGTCGCTATCGTCGATGACGGCGATGGGCTGGATCGCGGCGAGTTGCTGAAGGCAATGCGTCTGGGAAGTTCGAATCCCCGTCTCGCCCGGGCGGCAGGGGATTTGGGCCGGTTCGGACTTGGACTGAAAACCGCGTCGTTCTCCCAGTGCCGTCGTCTCACGGTTGTGTCACGGCGCGACGGGGACACTTCTGCTTTCACCTGGGATCTCGACACCGTCGTGCGGTCGAACAAATGGACCGTCATCGAACGGCAGGATGTCTCGAATCTTTTCGGTGTTGATGCGTTGGGGGAACACGGCACGCTTGTCCTTTGGGAGAAAGTGGATCGCCTGACCGGGGAGAACGGCGCAGGTCGTGTGGACTACGAGCGTGTGATAAGCGAAGCCCAGGATCACTTGGCTCTGGTGTTCCACCGTTTCCTCGGCAACAAACCGGGCACGCCGCATATCACTTTGCAGGTGAATGGCCGCGTTGTCGAACCGCTCGACCCGTTCAACGTCGAGAATCCTGCGACGAGGGCTGATTCGGAGGAACTGGTCTGCCCGGGTGTGAGACTGCGTTCGTATACGTTACCGCATGTATCGAAATACGCCGATAAACAGGAGTATGAGCGATACGGGTTGCCGGGTGGGTATCTGCGCAACCAAGGCGTATACCTGTACCGTGCGAAGCGTCTGATTATCCATGGCACGTGGTTCGGTTTGGCGAAGAAGACCGCATTGACCCAGTTGACCCGTGTCCGGATCGACATCGATACCGACCAGGATGAGGTCTGGAAGATTGATGTGAAGAAGACCAGCGCGCAAATGCCCGAAGCGGTGCGGAAAAGGGTGAAGCAGCTGATTGAGGTCATCGGCGCGCCGTCCCGCCGCGTGTACCGTCGTCGCACGGCAAACCTGACCAGCCGTGAATCCTATCCTGTCTGGAATCGCTCGGAGAAAGACGAGCATGTGGTCTACAGCATCAACGAGGAACACCCGGTGCTTGCCGCGTTTCGCAACGAGCTCGATGACGGCCAGGCGAAGAAGTTCGATTCCCTCATGGCGTTCATCGGCTCCATGCTCCCGATGGAGGCGCTGGTCTATGACATCTCGAACAACTCCGACAACACCTCGACTGAGAAGATGTGCAGCGAGGACTTTGCCGATACGGTGCGTACGTTCTTTGCGCGAATGAGACAGACTTCAGATGACGAAGAGGTATTGGACATCATGCATGCGGTCGAGCCGTTCAAATCACGGTGGTCGGAAACCGTTACGGCACTGGGAATCGAGGAACGATGAACAATCAGAAGGAGTTGGCTGGATTCGTTTACGGACATGCGAATAAGCAAATCGCAGACGTAGCGCAATCGGAGCCAGAGAAGGTGACTGAGGAATTCATCCGAATCATTTTCTCTCGATGGTATGACGCCGCGAAGGTTCTTCACATGACCGATGGAGTGCCGATTCCGGATGAGAACAAGTTTATTGAAGACCTTGTTGATGAATACGAGGCCAAAGAGCAATTCGCGCACCCTCGTGGATTTGCGTATCAGGAAGAAGCATGGAAGCCTTGGCTTAATGACCGGAGGAATGATATCCATTGGTACTATTGGCCAAGGTATAAGGATTACCTGCAAACCACGAAACGATGGAGTCCCGAGACTGTCCGTTCCTTGGATCACGATACGGATGAGATTCTCGATAGGATGGCAGACCCCGAGCGTAAGGATGATTTCGATAAGAGGGGGCTTGTCGTCGCTTCGGTGCAGTCAGGCAAGACAGCGAACTATATCGGTCTTATGACAAAAGCCGCCGACGCGGGTTACGATATCATCATCGTGCTCGCCGGAATCTACAACGTGCTGCGCAATCAGACGCAGGAACGTATCGAGGACGGCTTCATAGGTCTTGACAAGACCACGGGCAAACCCGTAGGTGTCGGTCTTGGTTCAAAACGATTCCCGGCGGCGGGCACGTCCCGAGTGCAGGATTTCAACAAGACTGCCGAGAAAACACTCAGCGGTTGGAAATCAGGCCATGTTGGACCAATGGTCTTCGTTCTGAAGAAGAATGTCAATTCGCTGCGGGCAATCACCTTGTGGTTGAAACAGAACTGCGGGCAGAACGATTCGCTGTTGCTCATCGATGACGAGGCGGACAACGCGTCAATCAATGTCAGCTACAGCAAGGACGAAATCTCCCGGATCAACGGGCAGATCAGAGACATCCTCGGAATTTTCCAAAAAAGCTGTTACGTCGGGTATACCGCGACCCCGTTCGCGAACGTCCTGATCGATTCAACCTCGCACGATGACGAGAAAGGCGAGGATATCTTCCCGCGGAGCTTCATCTACACTCTCGAACAGTCCGGGGAGTATTTCGGCGCGGAGAAGGTATTCGCCGATGCCACGGATCCAAAACCGAAGTATCTCCGCTTCATCAATGACCCACCGATGAAAGTCAACACCAAGGGGAATCTGGTCAACTACCGGAGCGGGGACACCCTTGATGATTTGCCGGACAGTCTCAGGGACGCAATCAGGACATTCATCGTGGCATGTGCTGCGCGTGTCCTCGACGGTGACGGGGACGAGCACATGAGCATGATGGTGAACCTGTCCCCATACAACTCGATTCAGCGCTCCACAAGATTCCTCGTGAACGATTATCTCGGAGAACTGGTCCATGCGGTCAAGTCTTTCGCGGGCCTTCCCGAAACCATGGCGTTGAACGTATCACCGTTGCTGTGCGACCTGCATGATACTTGGAAGGAAGAATACTCGGACGGGAAATACGATTGGCAGGCGATACAATCCGTGTTGTATAAAACAGTCGCCCCGATGCATGTCGTCGAGATCAATTCGAATTCTTCTGATGCCCTTGACTATACCCATGCGACTCAGCGCGTGATAGCGATCGGCGGATACCGTCTTTCCAGAGGATTGACCCTTGAAGGCCTGATGGTGTCGTATTACGCGCGTAACGCGAAAGCATACGATACGCTGATGCAGATGGCCCGCTGGTTCGGATACCGTATCGGTTACGAGCAGTATTGCCGTATCTGGATGACCGAGCAGTCCGCAGAATGGTATTCGTTCGTGGCTTGGACGACCCAGGATCTTATCAATGAAGTCAGACTGATGTGCACGGCGCATTCCACTCCGGATCAGTACGGGCTGGCCATCCGAACGTATCCCGATACCTTGATGGTCACTGCTCGAAACAAACAGGGGGCGGGCAGAGAAGGCGAGAAATCCGCAGACCTAGATGGGAAGGCAATCCAGGTCACGGCTTTCGACCGAAACCCGGAGGAACTCGAATACAACGAGAGTCAGGCTCTTGCTCTCCTCAAGCGTTTGGACGTCGGGGGGTATACGTGGGAACGGAGGAACGGCATCCTCTACCATGACGTACCGAGCAGCCTGATAATTGACTACCTCAGCAAGTACCATAACTCCTCCCAATCTCAGACTTCCGTACCGGCCCCAGCGATACGTCATATCGAGAAGCTCGACAATCTTGGCTGTGACCGGTGGTATGTGTATGTGGCTTCCGGCGAAGCGTCACAGGCAAGAAGGTTTGAATTTGACGTACATTCATTGATTCGGGAACTGAGAAAACCGGGAGAGGGAACGACCAAGGATTGTTTCATCGTCTCGCGTCGGATGCTTGCGAGTCGTGGTGTCGAGAAAGTGATGCTATCGCCCGAGGAATCGGAGCGCGCTGAACGGATCGCCAGTGAGAAGAAGCCTGGCAAGAATTTTTCGAGTGCGGACTATCTGTATGTGGCGACGAACCCGATTCTCGTGTTGCATCCGCTTGCGCTGGCTTTCAAACCCGGTGCATATGACAGGTGGAATCCGATTGCCGGCGAGAAGCAGGAGATATGGCCTTCGGCCGATCATACTGAATATACCGTCGGATGGAGCATCGGGTTCCCGAGGAAAGGCCTCAAGCCCGAACCCGGGTATATGATCAACGATGTCCTGCACCGCCAGCAGCTCAGCTACGAGGACGAATCGGAAGAGGCGAGGCCCGATGACTGACCGTGATCCATGGGCCGGCATGACCGACGGTTCCAGCACCCACCTGTTCGCCAGGAGGATTCCGACCGCGCACGAGGATGCGGGCGTTTCCGAGTTCTGGACGTTGAAAAACGGGGAGGTCGGGCTGATGCTGGAATATTCCCCCGATGAGTCCACGGCGATTATGGCTCCTTCTTTCCGGGGTATCCGCATCGGTGAGAACAGGGCGGAGCATTCGATCATCATCGAACTTGCGGATCCAAGCATGCGTGATGCCTTCCTTGCAGTATGTGAGGACATCGTCGAGCAGCTTGACAAGGTGCAGCCCGTCCACGCAAGACGTGCTTTCATCCTGCGCCTCCAGCGCTGGGGTATTCTCTTCAGAGGCGAGCACCAAACGCTAAGCTCCGAAGCCCAGAAAGGCCTCATCGGAGAGCTCCAATGCCTGGACAGGATCGTCATCCCATATTGCGGGCCGTCCAACGCGCTTGCCGCATGGACCGGTCCCGAACACGGGGTGCATGACTTCACACTCGGGGCCAGCGCCATCGAGGTGAAGACCAACCGTGGGGCAGGTACTCCGAAGGTGACGATTTCCTCGGAAAACCAGCTCGCGGTTGGCGCCGGAGAGCGTCTCCACCTGTATGCCATGGGTGTGGTGCCGTCACTTGATGCCGGTATGACGTTGCCGGAGTATGTCGAGGACACCAGAAGGAGATTCGAATCACCTATCGATGGAATGAAATTCGATCTCAAACTGGCGCAGATCGGTTACGCCGGGCCTGACGGATACGACACGAGGTGGGTCGTGGGAACGCCCGGCGTCTATCGCATCGTGGAGGGATTCCCTCGCATCACGTCGGACACGCTCGACCCCGCCGTATCCGACGTTACCTACCGGGTGGATCTTTCACATTGCGGGGAATACAGGATAGACGAGCATACCTTGGTTGAGGAACTGGAGGGCATCAATGGCCGATGACACCGAACTGGGACAGTACGCGCAGGAACTGTTCCAGAACGTTTGCGCGGAAGCGGAAGCGGGCGAGTACAAGGAGAGCGTCTTCTTCCATATGGTGACGGACGACCTCATCGACGCAGGCGAGTTCGATGACGCCGTGTATGTCAACTATCAGCCGGCGAACAATGTCCGGGTCCGCGTGGACGGCTATTGCGGCGATCCGATGGACAGCGCGGTCGAAGAGGACGAGCCGTTGACATTGGGGCTGATTATCTCGGAGTTCGTCCAGGAGCCGGACGTGGTCACCCTGACCCAGCGTGAGATGGGGTCGGCGTTCAACAAGCTGTTGACATTCGTCAATAACGCGCTGAAACCTGACTGGCGTTCGGCACTCGAGCACACGAGCAGCGAATACGAGCTCGCCGATCTCATCGCCACCCGGTGGAGCAGGATCACCAAGATACGGCTGTACCTGATCACCAACAAGAAACTCAGCAGCAGGGTCGACGGGAAACACGCCATTGCTTTCCAGAATCGCCAGGTCGCTTACAGCGTGTGGGATCTCAGGCGCCTGCTCGCCCTGTCTCATTCCACGAAGGAACGCGAGGTACTCAGAGTCGACTTCACGCAAGACGGGCTGCACCCCTTGCGCGCGCTTCTCGCAAGTTCGCCCGATTCCCCGAATCCCGTCTATCTTGCGGTGATGCCGGGTGAGGATCTGGCCCGGATCTATGACCGGTGGGGTGCACGTCTGCTCGAGCAGAACGTCCGTGTGTTCCTCCAGGCCCGGTCGAAAGTCAACAAGGGCATCAAGGGGACACTCGAGCATGAGCCTGAGCTGTTCTTCTCGTTCAACAACGGGCTGACCACGACTGCGGAGGCTGTGCGGATTAGCGAGGACGGCAACTACATCCTGTCCATGGACAACCTGCAGATCGTCAACGGTGGACAGACCACGGCATCGATCTACGCTGCATACCGTGCGGGCTGCGACCTGAGCAAGGTGTTCGTCCAGATGAAGCTGAATGTGATCCAGCCATCCGACGTGGAGGAACTCGTCCCCCAGATATCGCGGTTCGCCAACACCCAGAACAAGGTGTCCGAAGCCGACCTGTTCTCGAACCATCCATTCCACACCCGTATCCAGGCACTGTCGCAGAGGTTGCTCGCCCCGGCCAAAGAAGGGACGTTCATCCAGACCAAATGGTTCTATGAGCGTGCGCGAGGCCAGTACGGCGATGCGCAAGCATACCTCACATCCGGAGAGAAGAAGAAATTCCTCCTGCAATACCCGAAAAACCAGAAATTCACAAAGACGGATCTGGCGAAATACCTTCGGGTATGGGAAGATGATGCCTACCGGGTCAACCTCGGGGCGCAGAAGAACTTCGTCGAATACGCGAAAGCCCTGACCGACCGGTGGGCCGAAGACAACACGCAATTCAACGAATACTTCTTCCATAGCCTCATTGCCAAGAAAATCATCTTCAACACGGCGGAGGCGTTGATACCGCAGCGGCCATGGTATGAGGCGGGTGGATACCGGGCGCCCCTCGTCGTCCTGTCGATAGGCCTGATCGGCAACTCCGTCCGGGACTTGGGCAAACGGGTCGATTTCGAACGGATATGGAATGAACAGCAACTTGACGAACCTTGGCGCGAGGCAATCTGCCAAGCGGCAGATGCGGTCAACCCTGTCCTGATGAATCCCGCGCAAGGGTATCGGAACATCAGCGAATGGGCGAAGAAACAACGTTGCTGGGACAAGGTCCGTTCCCTCCATGTCGACTGGAACGATGCCTGGCTCTCGGAACTGATTTCGCCGGATGCAGAGCGGTCGCGCGAACGTGAAAGCGGACGCGTGCAACGAGATGACAACGAGATCGAAAACCAACGCGTCGTGGTCAACCAGAAACTAGGGTTCTGGGAGAAAGTCGAGAAATGGCTTGTCGCCGAGGGTGAAGGCACCGAAAAAGAACGTGGTTGCGTTCACGTTGCCGCGTCGATGCCGTCCAAGATCCCGACGGAAAAGCAATGCGCCGTCATCGTGGGACTCATGCATCGCATTGAGAACGAAGGGTGCCCGTTCCACATGGCGATGACACTGTAGGAAACGGGTGCAGCATTCGGATGGACCCGAAACCTCCGTATGATGTGTCACTATTGGGTATTGCGATGTTCCCATGATATTTCAGCTACGTATGGTGCCGATAGGAGATATAGGAGAACAATGTCGGAAGATATTTCTGATTTCGCTGGTGCTGGCGCAAACGTTGTTGCCAAAGGTGTGAGTATTACACAGTATCGGGATGATAAATCACGGAGACGTATAGAAGCATATGATACTTTTGAAGAAAATGCGAAAAAGTATTGTTATTTTTCTTCAGAGCAGTGCTTCTTGATCCATTCGGTCAGCATCCGACTCATCGGCACCCCGCTGCGCACGCTTTCCATCTTAAATCGCTTATGGATGTCCGACTCTATGGTGAACGTCGCATGAATCAAGCGTTCCTTGTCGTCATCCTCTGCGAGTGTCAATGTACTTGCCAGTCGTTTCGCCGTGCTGTTCTTTGTTTTTGAAGGCTTGTTGACCTGCATGTCTTTTCTCCTGTCCCCGCGCTGCTTCGCGGAAATATGTACCGGTAAGTAATTCAGTATTCCTGCATTGCTGTATTGCTGTATTGCCGGATAGCAGTACCGCCGCATCGCGTTATCCCCGCTATGTTGTGCCTGTTGTTTTCCGTAGATGAGTATCAATCCGCGGGGTGTCGGCTTCACCGGTGATGACGTCATCATGTTATTCGGCGAATACTTCGAGTATCTCCTTTGCGACCATCCCGTAGCCGGTTGCCGACGGGAACTGTCCGGTATCGCTTGCCCTGCGCAGCCCTTCCTTGAATGGAATCATGGTGTCGAAGCGTGCGAGCTTGTTGTCGATGAGATACTGCTCTGCCTCACGCAGTGCGACAGTGTTGCCCCTGATTTGCGTGAGCAGGACGCTGCTCGGCCGGTTGATCGCCCGCGCCGTCTCCCTCATACGGTCCAGGTCCATGGATCCCGGCGTAGATACCAGCACAACCAGTGTCGAGGCATCTACCGCAGCTCCGATCAGGTCGGATTGCGACGGGGGAGTGTCGATGATCACCCATGTCGATTCGTCCTCGGGCGGCTGACCAACAGTGAAACGGTTCGCGACTTTGACTTCGAATGGCAGCGGCGTGCCCGCCTCCCTAGCATGTTCTGCTCATAGTGTTGCGGATCCTTGGGGATCGATGTCCCTGACTTCGACCTTCTCGCCGAGCCGATGTAATGCCATGGCGGTGCAGATGGTCGACGTGGTCTTGCCGACGCCTCCCTTCATATTCGCCATCGTGATGATTCTGCGCAGTGCGTTCATGATTACTCCTGTAAATATGTATTGCCGGGAATACACGGATGCGTATCAACGGCTGTATGTATCTGTTCGGATATGTATCTACGGGGTTGCGTATTCCGGTACTTGCGTAGTTCTGTATCTCCGTAAGTACCGGAATGCGGTTAGATGGATATACGGTTATATGTATTCAGGTGTGCAGTGGTCCTCCGTATTCTTCCGAAGTGAGAACGCCGTTGGCGGGGTGAAGAATCGCCCCGTCAACGGATTCTCCGTCCGGTGGAATGGGTGTTCTTGTTGGTTATTGCTGTTGTTGTAGGTATTGATGGAAGAGAGTACTGGTCCGGGTGTCAGCCGATGACCACGTGTTTGAGTGTGTAGTTCACATCGGGGGTTCCGACGACGGGGTTGCCCTTCATCGTGATGCCCATGCCTGTCTGCGTGGCCGATTCGACGGCGTTGCGCATCTCGTCAGAGACGATGCCGATGTAGCGCATGGTCGTCGCGGCATTCGCGTGCCCGAGCATTCTCGATACCAGAACCACGTTGCAACCGTTGCGGTAGTACGCCACGGTTGCGAACCGGCGACGCAGCGTATGCGAAGGGTATCCGGTTGCGGTCTTGATGAGTTTCGCGATGTAATCCACGCTGCAATGTCCTGAGAAACGACCCGGAAAGAGCTATCCCTTCGGACGTTTCCGCAGAATCCCCGCGAGTTTCGCGGGTACGGGGAGTTCCCGCTCCTTATTACCTTTGCCGTGGATGCGCAGCATCATGCCGTTTTCATCGTCGGTGATGTCTTTTGCAAGATTGATCCGTGCGATTTCGATTCGGCGGAGACCGCAGAATGCGCCGAGCATCACTGCTATACGCGCATCATTGTTTGTTGACCCGAGTCCTTTTTCTATGGCTTCCTCTGGGCAGACCTTGCCATGGGCTCTTCGTATGGCAATCGGGGGTATGTCTGCCGTCGGGTCGACGGTGGCGAGTTTCCTCTCGATTGCCCAAGAATAGAACATCCTTATCGCCGCGCGCATTCCTCCTTTGCCTCTTCGCCGAGGGGCGCCAGTACAAGGATGATGTCGTCTTCGTTGACATCATTGATTTTTTTGTTGACTACTCGAGAAAACCGGGAAAGCTGATAGTACCTGGTTCGCAGGGTCTGCTTCGTCCTGCCAACCACGTCCATCCAATCCACCCACTTCTCGACCGGTTCGCGCCAATCGGCCCGCGGCTCGACGTGGGTGTAATACTGCTTTCTATTCTCGTTCCAATACTTCAAGATTCCTCCTCGCAGTATCTGTTGGGGGAACGGTGCCCATTTCACCTACACCCCCTAACATTGCAGGTTGCGATACAGTCTGCAACCACCATTCTGAAGAATGTGGATAACCCCGAAAAATGTGGATAACTCTGTCTAATTACTCACTTAATTGGAGCGGGTCAACTTCATCGAAATCGTCCTCGATTTCGACTTCCCACAGTGTAAAATCTAGGAATTCTCTGAGAATTCTGTCTGTTAATCGGACGGTCACTGGTTCAAGCCCAGTCGCAGGAGCCATTCGAAAAATCCCCTTGGAAACAAGGGGATTTTTTCATTTTCAACGACTCTTGGCATTTTTGGCCACCCTTCATGTTTATCCGTCGGCGGAAGCCGTGGTTCGTCCAGCCGTCCATGCGTATGATGAACGCATCGGGTCAATCAAACAAAGGAAGGAAGTCCATCATGTGCACTGGCGTTCGTTTCTCCGACGAAGAGGGAAACATGTATTTCGGCCGCAACCTCGACTGGAGCTTCTCATACGGCGAAAGCATCCTGGCCACTCCACGCGGCTACCACTACGACAACGTGTTCGGCGCGAGCGGCAAAGCCACGCCGAACGCGGTGATCGGCGTGGGCGTGGTCATGGCCGACCGTCCGATGTATTTCGACTGCGCCAACGAGCATGGTCTGGCCATCGCGGGATTGAATTTCCCCGGCTACGCGGAGTTCGTGCATGAGCCGGTCGAAGGCACCGACAACGTCGCGACCTTCGAATTCCCGCTGTGGGTGGCACGCAATTTCGATTCCGTCGACGAAGTCGAGGAGGCGTTGAAGAACGTGACCCTCGTCTCCCAGATCGTGCCCGGCCAACAGGAGTCGCTGCTGCATTGGATCATCGGCGACAGCGAGCGCAGCATCGTCGTCGAACAGATGGCGGACGGCATGCATGTGCACCATGACGACGTAGACGTGCTGACCAACCAGCCGACGTTTGGCTTCCATATGGAGAATCTGCGCAACTACATGTGCGTCGGCAACGAGATGGCCGAGCCGGCCACGTGGGGCAAGGCGTCCCTGTCCGCTTGGGGCGCGGGTGTGAGCATGCATGGCATTCCGGGCGATGTGAGCTCCCCGTCGCGTTTCGTGCGTGTGGCTTATGCCAACACGCATTATCCGCAGCAGGAAGGCGAGGCGGCCAACGTGTCTCGCCTGTTCCACACCCTTGGTTCCGTGCAGATGGTTGACGGCATGGCGAAGATGGGCAACGGCCAGTTCGAACGCACGCTGTTCACCAGCGGATATTCGTCCAAGACCAACACGTACTACATGAACACGTATGATGATCCCGCCATCCGCTCCTACGCGATGGCCGATTTCGACATGGATTCCTCGGAGCTGATCACCGCCGCCTGAGCATGCGTGGGCTTTTTCGTCCGTCGGTTCCCATACAGACGGACGAAAAAGCCGCACGATTACCGAAAAGGACATGAAAATGGAGTCGTGCGACAGATCCACTTTTCGGATACCGGCTCTTCCATTGCCCGCTCAATGCCGTTTGACGTCGGACCAATACGACACGCCGGAATATGGACTTCGAGCACTTTAAGTTTTTAGAGTGCGGGGTATGAGCAATACGACGACCACCTGGCATTCGATCCGTGAGGCGTCCATGATTTCCGGACTGCCCGAATCGACGTTGCGTTATTACGAGCAGATCGGCATCATCGATCCAATCGCCCGCGATCCGAGTTCAGGCCACCGAGTCTATTCGGACAAGGACATCGAATCGCTGACCACCATCGCATGCCTGGCGGCGACGGGCATGCCGCTTGAATCGATGCGCGAATACCTGAAGAACCGTTTCGACGGTCCGGAAGGCGCCCGACGGCAGATCGAACTGCTCGACGCGCAATCGCTGCGTCTGGCCGCGAAAGCCGAGGGCCTGCGCATCCAGCAGGCGTACGTGTCGCTCAAATCGCTCTATTGGCGCGCCATCGCCGAAGGACACGAGGATGAGGCCAACCGAATTCTCGAGGAAAACAAAGACGTCATCGAAAACGTCAAGAAACAGCCCGGCAAGGGCGCGATCGCACGCTGAACATTCAGACGACGATGGCCGCTATCCGCACGCAACATTTCCGACGATAGAATGAACGCGGCATGCGGCGCGAAGACATCGAATGGAAAGGAAGCCATGTTCGAGGAACTGCATAGGAAGATGAACGCGTTCTGGAACAACGACAGGACGCTGTCGCAGACCGATCCGGAATATGTCAAGCTGTTTTCCGACTTCGCTTACGGGGAAGTGGTGAACGAGCCGGGCGCGAACCATCCCGATCTGGACGACCAGACCCGCTCCCTGGCGATCCTCGCGGCTCTGGTCGGCTGCCAGGGTCTCGACGCGTTCGAAATGATGCTGCCGGTCGCCTACGAGACAGGACTGACGTCCGTGGCCATCAAGGAGATGATCTACCAAGCCACCGCATACTGCGGATTCGGGAGAACCCTGCCGTTCCTGAAGAAGCTCAACGTTTTCCTTGGAGCCGCGAACGTGCATCTGCCGCTGGAGCCGCAGGGCACGACCACGTCGGAGACCCGCGCGCAGGCCGGAGAGGACAAGCAGGTCGAGATCTTCGGCGAGAACATGCGCGGATTCGCGCAATCCGGACCGGAGGAGACCCGGCACATCAACAAGTGGCTGTCCGACAACTGCTTCGGCGACTACTACACTCGCGGCGGACTCGACACCCGCGAGCGCGAAATGGTCACGTTGTGTTTCCTGGCCGCGCAGGGTGGTTGCGAACCGCAGCTTACGGCGCATGCCAAGGCGAATATGGTCGTCGGCAATGAGAAGGCGTTTCTAATCGCGGTGGTCTCGCAGTGCATGCCGTATATCGGCTATCCGCGTACGTTGAACGCGATTCGTTGCATCGATGAGGCTGTGAAGGGCTGACCTGCCCGTTAAAAACGCCGGCAAACAAACAAAGGGCTATCCGCCGAACAAGACGGATAGCCCTTCCTTATAGCTGATTGTGGATGGCGTGCTGTGTTTACTCGCCCCACACGTCCTTGGCGATGGATTGGACGAGTGCGATCTTGGCCCACTGCTGGTCTTCGGTGAGCTTGTTGCCTTCCTGGGTGGAGGCGAAGCCGCACTGGGTGGACAGGCACAGGCGGTCGAGCGGAATGTACTGGGCGGCTTCCTGGATGCGGGCCTTGATGGTGTCCGGATCCTCAAGGTCGGGCTTCTTGGAGGTGATCAGGCCGAGCACGACCTTCTTGTCGCCGGAGACTTCGGCGAGCGGCGCGAAATCGCCGGAACGGTCGTCGTCGAACTCGAGGTAGTAGGCGTCCACGTTCTCCTCGCCGAACAGTTTGGCCGCGACCGGCGCGTAGCCTCCGGAGGAAAGCCAGGTGGAGTGGAAGTTGCCGCGGCACACGTGGGTGTTGATGACCAGGTCGTCCGGCTGGTCGGCGATCACGGCGTTGATGACGTCGAGGTTCTCCTGCTGCAGGCGTAGCGCGTCCTCGTCGCTCCAGCCGAGACGTTCGCGTACGCTCGCATCGCACAGGCGGGTCCAGGTGCAGTCGTCGAACTGCACGTTGCGGCAGCCGGCGGCATACAGGTCGGCGATGACCTGGCGGTAGGCGGCGACGATGTCGGCGGTCAGCTCGTCGTCGTTCTTGTAGAACTCGTCATACGGGTAGGCGGCCTCGTTGCCGGTGAGCACGAAGCGGGTCTGCGCGGGGGAGGGCATGGTCTGGCGGGCCACGGTGTTCTCGTCCTCGAACTGCTTGACGAACTTGAAATGTTCGACGAACGGATGGTTCTCGCCGGAGATCCTTCCGGTCACGGTGGCGGTGTCGGCCGGGGTCACCTCGTCGTGGAAGGCGACGCGGTGGGCTGCGGCGGCATGGTCCACGCCGTTGAAGCCCCACATGAAGTCGAAATGCCACCAGCCGCGGCGGAATTCGCCGTCGGTGATCACATGCAGGCCGGCGGCCTTCTGCCTGGCGACGAGTTCGGTGATGGCCTTGTCCTCGACCGCCTTGAGCGCTGCGGCATCGATTTTGCCGGCGGCGAAATCCTCACGCGCGGCCTTGAGCTCGGCCGGGCGGAGATAGGAGCCGACCACGTCGGCGCGGAACGGCGCGTTATGCGAGTATGCCATTGAATACCCCTTTTTTAGGAAAGCGACAAATACCTAGTGAAGGTTACACGCACGTCCCGAAACACGGGCGCACACGGCTTCTCGGCCAGTATTCGTGCTTGAATGGATGATGTTATCCGTTACACATTCGAGAATGGAAGGCAATGAGCGAATCGCGCGATCCCGCAGGCGACAGTACGACCACGAACAACATGGGGGAGGTGCGGGAAGCCGAACATCAGGGCGCAGCCGTCAAGGCGGCGTTGGGTGCGAACATCGGTGTCGCCATCGCGAAACTGTGCGCGGCGTTCTTCACCGGATCGTCCGCCATGCTTTCCGAGTCGGTGCATTCCATCGCCGACTGCTCCAACGAAATCGTGCTGATGATCGGCGGACGGTTCTCCAAACACAAGACGGACGGCGACCATCCGTTCGGCCTGTACCGTGCGAAATATCTTGCTTCGTTCGTCGTGGCCACGCTGCTGTTCTTCGTCGGCGGTTTCTTCTCGACGTCCGAAGCGGTGAAGAAGCTTGTCGCGATCAGCGCCGATCCGGCATTGCGTGACGTGAACAGGATGGAACTGCTCGTCGCGTTCATCGTGGTCGTCATCAGCGCATGCCTCGAAGGATATGGACTGCATCAGAGCATCAAGGAGGCCAACGAGCGTATGGAACGCACGAACGCGCCGCGTATGGGCGTGTTCCGTTTCTGGAGGCACACCAAGTCCGCCGAATTGGCTTCGGTGATTATGGAGGATACGCTCGCTTTGATCGGTTTGGCATTCGCAGGTCTCGGCATTGGTCTTGCGATTCTGCTCGACGATGAGATTTTTGATGCGTTGGGTGGTCTCATGGTCGGTCTGGTGCTGATCGTCGGTTCGCTGTTTCTCGCGTTCAAATCCGGTTCGCTGCTCATCGGCGAGGCCGTGGATTCCGATACGCGCGGGAAGATCGTCGAGGCGGTTACCACCACGCCGGGCGTCGAACGATTGCTGAACATGCAGACCGTGCACATGTCTGAGGACGACATCCTCCTGTGCGTCAAAGTGCAGACCAGCAAGCTCGACCGTGACTATGACGTGGAAACCGTCGACAAGATCGAGAAGGCCGTGCGCACCGCGTTGCCCTGGTACAATTTCGAGATCTACGTCGAACCGGACATCTACAGCGCCAAACACGTGCACGCGTAACCGGTTCCCGCGTAACAGGAACCGTTCAATATGGGAAAGCCCGGACGATCTGATTCGTCCGGGCTTTCCCATATGCGTGTCGGAAATGGTGGAAGTGGGATTATTCCTCGGCCACCAGATCCAGGTAGGAGTCGTTCCACAGGTCCTCGTCGCCGTCGGGCATGAGCAGCACGCGTTCCGGATTCAACGCCTCGACCGCGCCCTCGTCGTGGGTGACCAGCACAATCGCGCCCTCGTATTTGGCGATGGCCTTCAGAATCTCGCCACGGGAGGCGGGATCAAGGTTGTTGGTCGGCTCGTCGAGCAGTAGCACGTTCGCGCGGCTCGTCACCAGCGTGGCCAACGCCAGACGGGTCTTCTCGCCGCCGGACAGTACGCGTGCCGGTTTCAGCGCGTCGTCGCCGGAGAACAGGAACGAGCCCAGGATGGAACGTGCCTGCGTGTCGTCCAGTTCCGGTGCCACGTGAATCAGATTCTGCAACACGGTGGCGTCAAGGTCCAATGTGTCGTGTTCCTGTGCGAAATAGCCGATTTTGCAGCCGTGCCCGTACTCCACGGATCCGGTGTCGGGATCCTCCAGGTGGGCGAGCAGACGCAGCGTGGTGGTCTTGCCCGCGCCGTTGTATCCGAGGATGACCACGCGGGAGCCCTTGTCGATGGCCAGGTTCACGCCGGCGAACACGATGTTCGAACCGTAGGCCTTGGAGATGTCCTTTGCCATGATCGGCGTGCGGCCGCAGGGCGCCGGTTCCGGGAAGCGGATGTCAGCAACCTTCTCCTTCTTCTGCGCCTCGGACGTGTTCTCCAGCAGTTTCTCCGCGCGACGCATCATGTTCTGCGCGGCCACGGCCTTGGTGGCCTTCGCGTGCAGACGGATGCCCTGCTGCATCAGACGTTCGGCCTTCTTCTCGGCGACCTCGCGTTCGCGGCGGCGACGTTCCTCGTCGACCACGCGCTGGTGCAGGTATGCCTTCCAACCGAGAGAATACATGTCGATCCGACCGAGCTGCGCATCCAAATGCCAGACCTTGTTCACCACTTCGTCAAGCAGTTCGGTGGAGTGGGAGATGACCAGGAAACCGCCCTCGTATTTTTTCAGATAGCCGCGCAGCCATTCGATGGAATCCGCGTCCAAATGGTTGGTCGGCTCGTCAAGGATCAGCGTGTCCGCGTCGGAGAACAGGATGCGGGCCAGTTCGATACGACGGCGTTGACCGCCGGAAAGCGTACCCAACTGCTGGCCCATCACGTCCTGTGGCAGGCCGAGACTGGCCGCCATGGCGGTCGCTTCGGACTGTGCGGCATAGCCGCCGGCCTTTTCGAAATCCTGCATGGCCTTGTCGTAGCGGTTCATCGCCTTGGTCATGACATCCGGATCCGGATCGGTCATTTCCTTTTCGGCCTTGCGTATGCGTTTGATGATCGAAGCGATGTCGCGCGCGCTCATCATGCGGTCCAGTGCGGTCTGCTCCGGGTCTGCGGCATGCGTGTCCTGTGGCAGATAGCCGAGTTTGCCGGAGACACGTACCTTGCCGGCGGTCGGCAGCATATCGCCGGTGATCACACGGGTCAGCGTGGTCTTGCCGGCGCCGTTGCGGCCGACCAGACCGATCTTGTCTCCCTTGGCAACGTGGAAGTTGGTGGGATGCAGCAACGTGCGCGCGCCGATCTGAATCTCAAGTCCCTGCGCCTCAATCGCCATGCCGTGATACCTCTAGTCTTTCGTGTTCCTTCAAACGCCAATCGAACATCATAGCGAACACCCGCAACCGTTTCACCTCATCTCACGTTTCATTTCCAAGCAGATGCCGGAGCAGTGATTCGCGGTGGTTGATGAAGACCCTGGTGATTTGATAGCTGTCCGTATCCTCATAATCGCAGGGATGGACGCCGTTTTCGTCGAATGACAGGATTTCCGCATCCGGCAGACCGAGCAGAATCGGCGAATGGGTTGCGATGATGAATTGCGATCCGTCGTTTGCCATTCGGTACATGTGCTCCAGCAGAGTTAATTGCCGCTGTGTCGAGAGCGCGGATTCGGGTTCGTCCATAAGATAGAGACCCTTTCCCGTGTGGGACAGGAGTATCTCCAGGAATCCTTCGCCATGCGACATCTCGTGCAAACGGGACATGTCGCCATATCCGCGACTGTATTCACGAGCCTGTGTCGCCAGCGTGAAAAAACTTTCCGCACGCAGGAAGAAGCTTGATGGGCCGATCGCATACTGCCGGTATATCGTCATCGCCTTGGCGAGATCCGACGTGTCATCGTATGTGCTGAAACGGTAGTTGCGCGTGCCGCCTTCCGCGTTGAAGCCGCAGGCGACGGCGATGCCTTCCAGCAAGGTTGATTTGCCGCTACCGTTCTCGCCTACCAGAAAGGTGACATTCTTGTGGAATTCAAGTTCGTCAATCGAACGCAATGAGGGAATTCGACTGACGTATGAATCAGTCAGCATATTCCAATCGATGCGCAGCCCCGACACAATCAGATCATCCATGCTTTTTAACAAAACCACACTTCCATATCCGGCAGAACCGACCTACGGACCGGTGGCATAGCTCGATACGCGCAACGGCTCCACCGGTCTCATATTTTCCTACGTGCCATCGTCTCTTCAGATTATAGGATGGGCCGTGGGGAAAGGCGCATATATCACGACGACGTTGTGGATGAAACGAATTATCCAATCACGTGATCGATTCGCTACAGTGGTTTCGGAACCTTTCAGGAGGGAAGAAGCATGGCAAAGGCTTTGATTGTGGTGGATGTGCAGCCAACATTCTGCGAAGGAGGCGAACTGGGCGTGCAGGGAGGCAATGCGGTCGCCGAACGTATTGCGGATTATGTGAACGCGCGTCGGAGCGAATACGCATATATCGCGACCACGCAGGACTGGCATATCGAGCCGGGAACCCACTGGTCCGAACATCCTGATTTCGTGGATACCTGGCCGGTGCACGGCAAGGCCGGAACCGCCAATGCCGAACTGCATCCCGCCATCGCCGCATTGAACATCGAACATCATTTCAAGAAGGGCCAGTATTCCCCCTCATATTCCGGCTTCGAAGGCTTTGAGGACAACACCGACCGCATTCCCACCCGTGAGGAAGTCTCCACCGCCATGGCCGCGGGCAGGACACTCGCCAACGGGTTGAAGACCGCGGGCATCACACGGGTCGATGTGGTCGGACTGGCCGAATCGCATTGCGTCAAGGAGACCGCTCTCGACGCGAAGAAGCTGGGTTTCGAAGTGCATGTCATCGAGAACCTGACCGAACCGGTCAGTGAGGAACTCGGTATCGCAGCCCGTCGGCAGATGAGTGAAGCCGGCATCATCCTTGACTGATTGGCCGGAGTCGCACGACTGCAGGTCCGCACGGGTATAGCGGCATCAATCCGTGCAAAGCACATACGCTCGCGAACGCAACGGATGGAAAATCGGCCAGCCATGACGAGTGGTTCCTCGACCAAGTAGCCAGATAAGCCAAGCGATGACTATGCCATCGAAAGCGGGTTTGCGTTCCGCGTGATCAGGACGCGTAGGCCCGCTTTTTATCAATGCTGTACTAAAGCCAATCGTCATCGTATGGTTTCGACATCATGGCATGGTGCACGGTATTCCGTTGAACTTTAATATCCCTCGTCGATGAAGATCCATCCGTGTTCCGCCCGCGCGGAACCGGGATTCCACGCGTACCAGCTTCCCCAGCCATCTTGGGACGAGTTCTGCGAGCCCGCACGGCAAGAGATGTCATTGGACAGGTAAATCACATTGTCCATCCCGTATTCGTCAATGGCCGTGGAAATCGAAGAACTGCCACCGGAAGCCGTGACGTCGCGTTCGGCTGCAAGCAGCGTGGCCGAACGCTTTGCGTCATATCGGACGGCATCCACGCGGCACCCGTTCCAGGATTTCAGCCTGGCAAGATCCGCTTTTACCGCGCCGTCGATCTGGGATTCGTCGAACTTGCCCGTCGCGTTGATGCTGATCCGAGCATGACTGACATCGGCAGGCCGGAGTGGCAGGTAGACGAACCGGTACGCGCCGACAGCGCATGCCACGGCGGCGACGCATACCGATACGACGGTGATGGGTTTCTTGCTTTTCGTGGTCCGCATGATCCTCCCACATAACAGCTTTCCCTAAAGCATACAGCGGAAACGTGATAAGAGGAATGGATACCAAGACCAACAAGAACGCCCTTCAACGGATACTACGATGGAACGCGTCAAACAGGCAGAATGATTCCCCCGCTCCGCAAACGAGATCGGCAAACGACTCATGGTATTTGAATATGGACGGTGACGTTTTGACGCGTATAAAGCGTATAAAGCCGAATCCGACGAATCAGTACTGGAATGCTGCAAGGAGGGTCAGATGATATTGGCCGATGCCATCAATCTCGTTCTCGCCGAATATCCTGGAATGAAGGCGATTGGTGCCGCGGAGAGTGCCGATGCGTGAATCATCGGACTCGATTTCGCGTCTTCAACAGATGACCATCCGGTGCCGGGCACACCGAGCGTAGCGGTCGAAAAAACATCAGGCGTTCTGCATGACCTTATTCCGGGGACGGAAGATTTCTGGCATTACATGACCGGTGCCAAAAAGGTGACTATTCCTCGGATTTAAAATCCGCCTTAGTCTTCCCATAAGAGCTCCCGCCTTCCGCGTGGAAGGCGGGAGCTTCCGTTATTCGCTGAGCAGTTTCGGCGTGAACGCCATGAACAGGATTCCCGCGGTGACGGCGAAGACGATGTCCGAAATCGGTTCCGCGCGGATCAGACGCCAAGCAATCCAACGGAAAAAGCAAGAGGAAAAAGACACGAAGAAACACGCCGGGCCATCTCATACCAGAGGATGAGTCACCCCAACATTTACGCCAAGGAATGAATACGACGGACGATGCCACGGACACGACCAGCCGTACTACCGTTGAAACCAACAACGGAAACGAAACCCACGCACACACCACGCGCATCCCACACGCCCAGCAAAGGAAACCGGCCATGTCATACGTCCTCTACTTCAGCAAGCCATTCGCGCTCGCCATCGCAATCTGGCCATTCCTCTCACTCCTGCTCACCCTGCCCGTGCTCGCACTGCTCTACCACCGCGATAACCGGCTACGCTTCACCTCCGCACTGACCGCATATCTCGTGGTGCTCTACCTCATCGCGCTCGCATGCTTCACCATGTACCCAATGCCAGAAAACCCGGCCACCTACTGCGCCGCCCACCATCTCAGGCCACAACTCAACCCATTCGAATTCATCCACGACATCCGAACCGACGGCATCACAGGCGTCATGCAACTGGCCATGAACGTCGTGTTCTTCCTACCGCTCGGCTACTTCATGAAACGCGTCTTCCGCTGGAAATTCGTCACGGCGTTGCCGGCCATATTCCTCACCTCGCTGCTCATCGAAACCACCCAGCTGACCGGCATCTGGGGCATCTATCCATGCGCCTACCGCCTATTCGACGTCGACGACCTCATCACCAACACCCTCGGCGGCATACTCGGCTACGCCATGGGAAGCATTGTCACCCACTTCCTACCCCAACAGCGCATCGATGAAGACGCCATCACCACCGAGCCAGGCTTCGTGCGCCGCTGCGTGGCGCTCGCGATCGACCTGTTCCTTGTCGAAACGGCGTCGCTGTCCGTCACGGCGCTTATCTATCTGGTTGGCGTGCTGTTCGATGTGAACCGCGCGAACAACGTCAATGCGGCCGTCTCCGCCGTGGCCACCATCGTCATGTTCGTCCTGTTCGAAGGGATCATTCCGTGGAGGCGCGCCGGCCGCACGTTGGGCGGCGGTTTCACGCGCATGACGGTGGAGACCAGGGAGCGTTCCGGCATGCGCAGGATCGTGTTCTATACGTTACGCGCGTTGGTGTTGTATTGCGCGGTCTACGGATTGTGGACGGACCGTGGCTTCTACGCGCTGCTCTTCGGCATCGCGCTTATCGTGTTCTGGCGCGTTAAAAAGCGCATGCCGTACGACTATGTCTGACCGTCGTGCGGAGCTGCCGCGAGTCCGGCGCCGCAAAAACGCGACACGCCAGGCTTGCGCGATGGCGGACGCTCCTGTATATTTTCAATTCGTTGCCCACCAAGGTGGAAAACATGCGGACATAGCTTAGTTGGTAAAGCGCAACCTTGCCAAGGTTGAGACCGCGGGTCCGAGTCCCGTTGTCCGCTCCACAAAACGAAAGCTCCCGGGAGGGAGCTTTTCTTGTATTTCCGGCAGTCGCCGGCACCGTCGAATCCAATGGAATCCGATGCCGGCGGTCTTGTTTTTTCAGTCGCCGATGTTGTCGCGTGCCGGCGTGACCATCGTCAGCATCATGACGGACGGCTCCTCGGCGTATATCGCGTGCGGGATGCGGGTGGGAAAGTAGGCCAGGCCTCCCGGAACAAGCTCCACGGTCCTGCCGTTGCCCGTCACCTTAAGCCGTCCCTTCAGCGTCTGCACGAACACCGGCATCGCGGCCGTATGCTCGCTGAGCTCCTCGCCCGTGTCGAAGGAGAACAGCACCACGTTGCCTCCGGCCTTCTGCATGACGGTGCGGGACACGGTGGACCCCTCCTGAACGGAAATCATGTCCCCGAGGTCCTCGATGTATCCCAGTTCGATCGGTTCGGCCTCATTGCGTTCGTCGCTCATCATCGTCCTTCTTTGGTTGGTGGCAGGGATGCCTCCATCGTATCGTCTTCACGCCGGAGACACGGCATGTACGCGTGGAGGAAAAACGTTTGACCACGATGTGAACACGCTCTTGCATCGAACGCGTTTATGGTCCAGACTTTTGCCTGTTCCATGAAAGTCGGCAATGTCGCCGGGGGCAAGTGGGACGAACGGAGGTATTAAGGAAATGAACGAGAACATCGACATCGACACCACTTTCGTGCCGGACGATTCCGCCAGCCATTCCTGGGCGGAGCGCGACAGCGAGCTTGTGGAGGAGTATGCGGCCCAGCTCATGGCGATGAGCATCTGAGCGGACACGATCCGAAAACGTGGGGGACGCCTCTTCCGGAAACTCCGGAAGGGGCGTCCTTCCGTTTTTTCATTCCGCCGGGCCGAAACGCCTCCGGCGCGTCCGTAGCCACATGTGTGACTATGCTTTCCAGCCGTAGCGTTTGAGACGACCGGGAGGAGACCGCATGCCGACGGACGGAAAACCGAAAAACGGCATCGTCAGACAATTGTTCAGCTATGGCGGCGTTTCGACCATGCAGACCTTCGTGGAATTCGGCGTGTTCGCCGTGCTTCAGCTGGCCGGCCTGCCGTTCCGTCTGGCGAATGCCGTGGCCGTCTTCTGCTCCGGCTCATTCAACTACGTCATGAACCGCAACGTCACATTCAAATCCTCGTCGAACTACGCGCGTTCGATAGCCATGTTCGTGGCCATGTACTGCTGGAACCTGCTGTTCTCCAACCTGATGATGGCCTGGATCCCCGGACTGCTCGGCTGGCCCACCATGGCGGTCAAGATCGTCACCATGGGCATGCAGGCGGTCTGGGGCTTCCTGCTGTGCCGCTACGTCATCTTCAAATGACGTTCGCGCCGGACGGTTTTCCCGCCGCGATCACGGGAAAACGGACATGCTATCTTACAATGGATGCGCATCGGGAAACTTGTGGCTAAGGGAAGGACGGGACGCCGTTGGCGGATGTAAGACGGGAAATGGAACGGCTCCGGCCCGTGTATGAGACCGGGGTGCTGCGATTGCTGCTGCGCGGCAATTCCATGCTGTACGTCGCGCTGCTGCGCTCCACGTTCGACCCGCTCACCGGCGAGCTGCCACGCGAGATCGTCGAGGAACGGTTCTCCCGCAGTCTGACCCGACTTGCGGAAACGGGCGATTACACGCCCAAGGAAGGGCAGACGTCCGCGGAAGCCGCGCACACGATCCTGCAGCAGCTGACGAAGGAAGGCGAAGGCGACTATGCCTGGCTCGCCAATTCGCTCGACGTCGCAGCCCACCGCTACCTGTACCGTCTCACGGCGCGCGCCCACCGTGCGATCGAGGCGCTCGACCGGCTCGAGGACACCACGAAAGCGCTGTCCGGCGCGCAGGCCAACAGCATCATCATGGAGATCGAGCATGCGCGCATGCAGCTGACCGCCGACCCCCGCGAACGCATCCGCCTGCTCGAACGCGACATCGAGGAGCGGCAAAAGCAGATCGACGAATTGAAGCACAGCGACACGTTGGACAAGCTCACCTCGCAGCAGGTGGGCGACATCATCGGCGTCATCCACAACACGCTGCGCGGCGTGCCGATCGACCTGCGCGAACTGGCGCTCGAGGAACGCGACAACGGCGACAATCTGCGCCGAAGCATGCAGTCGGGCTCCATCAGCGTGGAGCAGGCGCTCGGCACCTACCATGACGAATACCACAGGTCGTTCCACGAATCCGACAGCGGCCGGCGTTTCGAGGACGCGTTCCAGGTGATCGTCACTGACGAGGGACGCCGCGAAATCGACGAGGCGGTGCGAGACATCGCCCAGAACCCGTATCTCGAGGGCGAGCCCGGCATCCTGCTCGCCCAGGTACGCGCCGAACTCAAACGCATCTACGAGGGCATCGAGGACGTGCGCCGGCAGATCCGTATATCCGACGAGGCGGTGAGCCGTCTGGTGCGCCAGCAGACCGACACGCATTACCGCACCATGCTCGACAAGCTCCATAGACTGTTCGTGCGGGCCAGCGACGACGCGAAGACGCACCCCGGCTCGGACGAACGCCCATACCGTACGGACACCGGCACGGCGCAATTCCAGGCATTGCCGTCCAGGCCCGCGAAATCGATGGCGCGCGCGGCCACGGCCGGATTGGACGACGCGCCTTCGACGAACGTCGACGCGCCGGACCTGAAGGCCATGGTCGAGATGTGCGGCCCGCGGCTGACGCACATGATCGGACTCATCAGGCGCGATCCGGTCAAAACGGCGGACGGCAGGTTCGTGGATTTCGCGGCGAGCTTCAACCGGCTGCCCCGGGAGGAACGGCGCGAAAGCGAGCTGATCGGCTTCCTAAGCGCCCTACGCACGCAGGACGGACCGGCAACCGTGGCATGGCATTGCGTATCCATCGACGGAGGCGAGCGCGTGTGGCGCACCAGGCCGATCCTCACCACCGAGGCGGCGCTTGACGAGATCATCGAGGAGGGATGACCATGACGGACAACACCGACGGATTCGACACTGGCATCGGCATCGAAGAGGAGACAGGCCCGAAATCCGGCATGCCGTCCGAAGGGCCGGATATGACGAGGGACAGGCCGGCATTGTTCGACGGGGATACGGGAGACATGCCTCTTGAGGCGCGTATGGCCGCGATCGCGCTGAAACGCGAACGCTACATCGACGGCAGCCTGTACGACAGGGCGTGCCAGTACCGTGAGGCCGTGGAACGGTCGTTGAACAACGACATGCTCAGACTGGTCGACAACACGAAATACCGGATCATGTACGCGTCGCCGGTCACGGACGCGGAGACGAACATCCGCTCGTTGAAGACGCGTGTGAGCCTCACCCGCGAGGAGGCCGCCACGCTCGCGGCCTTGCGCATCAAGGTGCTGGAGTACGAGAACCAGAAGACGAAGCCGGGCGACTGGCTCATCAGCTTCGACGACATCCGCGCGCTGCTCGCCACGGGAGCGGGCTTCCTCACGGCCAGCAACGACGAGGAGGGCACGGCGAAGAAGATCACGTCCGTCATCTCGCGCATGCGCACCTACGGGTATCTCGCGGAAACGGGGGACGAGAACATGTACGTGCTCACGCCATTGGTGCCGATGGTGCTCGACCAGAAGCTCGCCGACCGGTGGCTCGGCTCCGATGATACGGACGGCGATGGTATGAAAGACGCGGATGGCGATGGTTATGACGATTCGTCCATCGGCGCGGATGGTGGCGATACTTCCGATTCGACCGGGACGGTTTCATCCGGCGTCGAGCAGGACGCGTTCGATTTCGATTCGGCCGATGACGCTTTTGATGGGGGGGAACACTGATGGAAGACGGCATGAAAATCGTTTCCGACCGTTGGATGCTGCAAAGCCGGCAGATCGTCAACTGGGGCTCCTACGGCGGCTACCACGTGTTCCGCCCGTCCATGGACGATGCGATGCCGGTGACCCTGCTCGCCGGCGCGAGCGAATCGGGCAAATCCACGCTCGTCGACGCGCAGATCTCGCTGCTCTACCCATCCGGCACCCCCTACAATAAGGCGTCGAATTCGGGACGTTCGGAACGCAACGACTACACGTACCTGCGCGGCATGATCGGCATCAGCGACGGCGAAAACGGTGAGACCCCGATCTTCCTGCGCGGCAGGGACGCGGACGGCACCCCGCAGAACATCTGGGGCGCGATCGTCGACACATACGCGAACCGCAGCGACGGCGGACTGTTGTCCTGCGCAAAATTCCTCTACCTGACCGCAGGCGACGGGCCGGACGGACTGCGCCGCCAATACGTCACCTGGAACCAGACCATCGACCCGCGCCTCATGGACCGGCACCGCGACACGTCATTCACGCGAGGACTGATGGAACAGACCTACCCAGGATGCACGACGCACGTCAACGCGCAGGCGTTCCACGCCTCCATCTGGCAGGACATGGGCCTAAGCGCCGAAGCATGCAGGCTCCTGCACAAGATCCAATCCGCCGACGCGCCCTCCAAACTCGACGACATCTTCAAACAGGGTGTGCTCGACGTGCCCGAATCCATCCGGCTCGCCCGCGAAACCGTCGACGACTACAACCGGTTCAGCGAGAACTTCCACAGCATGGAAGACAAAATGGAACGCGTCGCCATCCTGCAGGACATACAAGCCCGCTACGGCGAATACGCCAAACAAGCCAGCGAACGCCGCGAATACACGCCCATCGACCCCGACCGCGAGCAAGGCGAGACGACGCTCGCCGCATGGACATGGTCGCGCATGGCCAGCGAAGTACGCGCCGGACTGCCATCGGCGCAACGCAAAGCCAAGGAATCCCAGGACGCCATCGACCGGTCTCAGCAGCGCATCGACGAACTCGACACGCAAATCGAAGCCGTCAAAGAACGCATGAACGGCATCGACGGCGGCAGCCTGCAGCAACTCGGCAAGGACTTCGAACGCGCACGCCAGGACGCCGACGAGGCGCGCAGACAACGGCACGCCATCGCCGAACGGTTCGAACGCGTCGAAGGCAGACTCCCCGCCGACGAGCAGACATGGAACGCCAAACGCGCCGCGCTCGCCTTGTCGCTCGACACGTACGACAAGCGTTTGGAAGACGCGCGATCCGAATACCAGCGAATGGTGGTGGAACGTCACGCCCGGCAGGGCGAACGCGACCTGTTGAGGCAGGATTACCGGCGCAAGATCGAACACAGGACGCGCATCAGCGACGACATGGACCATGCGCGCACGCTCATCGCACGGGCGACGGGCTTGGACGAGACGGAACTGCCGTACGTGGCCGAACTGATGGACGTGGACGAGGGGGACGAGCAATGGCGTCTGGCGATGGACGTCACGTACGCGCCCATCGCGCAGACCATTCTCGTGGACAAGCGGCATGAGCAGGGGTTCGCCGCGAAGGTCAGCGCGATCGATCCGACGCGTATGACGCGGCGTGCCTGGCGTTTCGTCGATACCGACGCGCAATACGATTCGGCCTGCAACGAGGGGTGGATGTCGTCGAAGCTGCGGTACAAGGAGGATTCGCCGTTCGTCGGATGGTTGAAGGAGCAGACCGCGTCGCAACGGTTCGACGCGCGTTGCGTGGAGGCGATCGACGACATGGACCGGGCCGAACGGCAGGTGCAGGTCGACGGGCAGATCAAATCCGGCGACCGTGGATTCCATGGCGTCAAAGGCCTGCGTCAGGTCATCGGCTTCGTGAACGAACGGTATCTGGCCGAATTGGAACGCCAGCTTGACGGGGCGGAACGGGCGTTGGAGGACGCCGACCGCCGCGGCAGGCAGATGGCCAACGCCATGACTCTGCTGCAGGACGAGCATGAGCTCGCATTGACCGTCGCGGATCTGCCATGGGGCAAGATCGACGTGGACGGGCTCGAGACGAAGGCGGAACGGATCCGTCTGCAGATCGAACGGATCGAAAGCGATCCGGAACTGGCACAATTGCAGGACGAGTTGAAACAGCTGCTACGGCAGAAGGACGACGAGGGCAAGAACAGGTACCGTGCCGAAGCGGAATTGGAAAACGCGCAGCATGCCGTCCATGCCGAACAGGCATGGCTCGACATGCATGGCGACTCCGATTTCGACGATGCCGCATTGTCCGACATGGTGTCGAATCTGCTGGCCGACACGTATGAGACCTGTTTCGACACGTCGCGTCCGCAGGAACGGCCGCAGCGCATCGCCGGCGGTTTCGACCGTGAGGGGACGGCGCCGTTCGACGTGCGCGTGCTGCGCAGAATCGGCAACACCGTGCGTGCGAGACTCCAGCAGATCGACGAGCGTGCCGTCCAATTGCGCGCCGACACGGAACGCGCCATGGGCGACTATCTGAAGCACCATTCCACGGAGGGCGACACCGTCATGGCGAGCGTGGAGGACTATCCGTATTTCCTTGACGAGCTCAAGAACCTCAACATGCTCGTCACCCGCGCCGCGACCGACGAGGAGTATGCGAACAGCGTCGAAAAGCTGTATATGAGCTTCCAACAGCTCAACCGCGCGTTCAACACCGACGAGGAGAACGTCAGGGAGCAGCTCGACCGCATCAACGGCATGCTCAAAGGCCAACAGTTCGGCCCCCGCGGCGGCAGGCTCTCGCTCCACGTGGACTTCCACCCGATCGACCGGCAGTTCAAATCCTCGTTGGGCCGCATCATGTCGAAGCTCGACGATTGGACACGCAACGCGCGCAGCAATCCCATGGAGACGCGCAAGGCGTTCGCAGGCTGCGAAACGTTCATCGGCAGGCTCCAGGCGGAACTCGGCCAGATCCGCGACACGAACGGCATCAAGGAATACGGTGCGCGCAACCTCGATCCACGCGTGCGCAGCTCGTTCTACGCGATCGTGCACCATAACGATCTGCCCGACGAACGCATCAGCTCCACCGGCGGCAAGTCCGGCGGCGCGTTGCAGGAACTCACCTCGTTCGTCTACGGCGCGGCCCTGATCTACCTGCTCGGCGGCGACCTGACCAGCAAGCCCACCTACACCACACTGTTCCTGGACGAAGCCCTCATCAAAGCCGACGGACGCTACACGAAACGCGCCCTGACCGTGCTGCCGCGCCTCGGCTTCCAGATCATCGTATCCGCGCCGGAAAGCAAAACCGCCGAAATCCTCAGCATCGCAGACAAAGCGTACGTGGCATACAAGGATCCCGCAACCGGCAACTCGTACCTGCAGGAGCTCGACCGCGAGCCGGCAACGCAAGCCGAAACACAAGACGCCACCGTCGAGCAGACGCAACCCGCGACGGAGGCATAATATGGCAGCGGCCAGAAACACCACAAGCGAAACGGACATCCGCCGGAAACTCGACGAATACGTCGACGCCCACCTCACCAGGCACATGTACGACACCGACGAATCCTGGCCACTGCGCAAAACCATCCGACTGCCCAAACAAGCCGAACTAGAGCAGCACTACAACCAAATCCGCGCCCAAAACGAAACCATCCGCGACTGGGCGCGGCAACACCACTGCGAAACCAGCGAAAAAACCAAAATCGTCTCCAGCGGACTCATCCAACAAAAAAGCCCGCTCATCAACTCCGTGACCATACCCGACCTCGACACCGCCCTCCGCATCGCCACCAAACAAACCCGCGAACGCTACCTACGCGAACACGACCGCATGAGCGCGCTCGCCAAAGAATTCGGCCTCGAACCGGCGAACGCCATGAACGTCGCCAAAACCCTCAAAGACCACGACGACACCGACTTCCACCTCGTCATCCAAGCCGCCCACTACTTCGCAAACCACGACTGCCACACCATGACCCCACGCATGGCGCCCATCCCAGGATTCAGCGCCAAATGGCTCGGCACACCCAACTCCCAACGCCGCAAAGCGATATGCCAGCTCACCGGACAAGACAATCTCACCTTCCAGGAACGCCCGAACGAACTCCGACTACGCCTCATGGACGCCGAACACCACGACCAACCCGACCTCATCGTCACCCAACCATGGGTCCGCAACCAGCCAACCGACATCGAACACGCCATCATCATCGAAAACAAAGACACCTACCAGGCCATGCCCACCGTCGAACACGCCATCTGCATCCTCGGCAACGGATACGCCGCAACATCACACATCACAACACTCCTGCCATGGCTCACCACCATCCCCAACATCATCTACTGGGGCGACATGGACGCCAACGGACTCGACATCCTCTCCAAACTACGCGCCACCGGCATCCCATGCACATCCATACTGATGGACACCACCGCATACCGGACATACGAACAATACGGCACCCAACTCGACGCCAAAAACAAACCCCTCACCACACAAACCCCACAACCCACACCCGGACTCACCACCGAAGAACGCAAACTCTACGAAACACTCTGCACAGGAACAGACATCCAATACCTACGCATCGAACAGGAACGCATCCCCATACGCGACGCCACAACCATCCTGCACGACCAACACCACTGGCCAATCGACATACCCGGCAACGACATACCAAACAACAACACCAAATAGAACACCTGTTCGAAACCACAACAAAAATACGCTATCCTATACAACAGAACAGGCAACACCAAGCGGAAGAACACCATGACAACCAAACGCAACAACACGACACACAACGAAGTCGTGGTCGAACGCGTACTCACCAGCGACGCATTCCTCACACGCGAAATCAAAAAAGCCCCCATGAAAACGACAGGCGACTCACTCATAGCAGACCTCACCCACCTACCCAACGACCTCAAAATCACCATCCAAGGCGCTCGCGAGCACAATCTCAAGAACGTGGACTTGGAGTTTCCTCGCAACCGCATGGTGGTGTTCACCGGCCTGTCGGGTTCGGGCAAATCCTCGTTGGCGTTCGATACGCTGTTCGCCGAGGGCCAGCGCAGGTATGTCGAATCGCTGTCGGCGTACGCGCGCCAGTTTCTGGGGCAGATGGACAAGCCGGACGTCGACTTCATCGAGGGGCTGAGCCCCGCGGTTTCGATCGACCAGAAGACCACGAACCGCAATCCGCGTTCGACGGTCGGCACAATCACCGAGATCTATGATTATCTGCGACTGCTGTTCGCCCGCACCGGCATTCCGCATTGTCCGGAATGCGGCGCCCTGGTAAGCGCGCAAACACCGCAGCAGATGGTGGACACGTTGCTGAAGTATCCGGAACGCACGCGTTTCCAGATTCTCGCGCCGGTCGTGCGCGGCCGCAAGGGCGAATTCGAGGATCTGCTCGAACTGCTGCGTGGCGATGGTTACGCGCGTGCGCTGATCGACGGTGAGATGCGGCAATTGTCCGATGACATCAAGCTCGCCAAGCAGAAGAAGCACACCATCGAAGTGGTGGTGGATCGTCTGGTGGTCAAGGACGGTATCCGCCAGCGTCTGACCGATTCCATCGAAACGGCGTTGAAGCTTTCCAAAGGCGTGGTCGTCGCCGATTTCGTCGATTTGGACGAGAAGGATCCGGACCGTCGCAAGCCGTTCTCCGAGAAACGCGCCTGCCCGAACGGCCATCAGCTGGAACTCGACGAGATCGAACCGCGCACCTTCTCCTTCAACGCGCCGTATGGCGCCTGCCCTGAATGCACGGGTATCGGATACAAGCTGGAAATCGACCCCGAACTGGTCATTCCCGATCCGGACAAGACGCTGAACGAGAACGCCATCGAACCGTGGGGCATGACCAAAGGCACCGGCGAATACTACCGCCATGTGCTTGAGGGACTCGGCGATGAGATGGGCTTCGACCTGGACACGCCTTGGAAGGATCTGCCCAAGGACGCGCGCGACGCCATCATGTATGGCCGCGATTTCAAGGTGCAGGTCTCGTACCGCAACCGTTGGGGTCGCATGCGCGAGTATTCCACCGGTTTCGAAGGCGTGGTGCGCACGTTGATGCGCCGGCATGACGAAACCGATTCCGACCAGATGAAGCAGTATTACGAGTCGTACATGCGCGAGGTGCCATGCCAGGCGTGCCATGGGCGGCGTCTGCGTCCGGAAGTGCTTGCCGTCACCGTGGACGACGAGTCCATCGCGGACGTGTGCGACATGTCCGCCGAACGGAGCCTCGCATGGATCAACGGCCTAGAACTCGAAGGCTCGGCCGCGCAGATAGCCGGCGAAGTCGTCAAGGAGATCCGCGCACGCCTCGGCTTCCTCAACGATGTCGGCCTGAACTATCTGACGTTGTCGCGTGCGGCGAAGACCCTGTCGGGCGGCGAGGCGCAGCGCATCCGACTGGCCACCCAGATCGGCTCCGGCCTGGTGGGCGTCATGTATGTGCTGGACGAACCATCCATCGGCCTGCATCAGCGTGACAACGAACGGCTGATCGGCACATTGCATCATTTGCGCGACCTCGGCAACACGCTGATCGTCGTCGAACATGACGAGGACACCATCAGAAACGCGGACTGGGTCATCGACATCGGTCCGGGCGCCGGCGAACATGGCGGCGAGGTCGTGTATTCCGGCCCCGCCAGAAAAATCACCGAAGCGCCACGCTCCATCACCGGCGACTACATCGCCGGCCGACGGAAGATCGAAGTGCCCGCCGCACGCCGCAAGACGCATAAGACCAAGCAGCTGCGCGTGGTCGGAGCCCGCGAGAACAACCTCAAGAACCTGAACGTCAATTTCCCGCTGGGCGTGTTCACCTGCGTGACGGGCGTGTCCGGTTCCGGCAAATCCACGCTGGTCAACCAGATCCTTTATCCGGTGCTTGCGGACAAGCTGAACGGCGCGCGCATCGTGCCCGGCAAGCACACGCGCGTGGAAGGCGTGGACCAGTGCGACAAGGTGATCCACGTCGACCAGAATCCGATCGGCCGCACTCCGCGTTCCAATCCCGCCACCTATACGGGAGTATGGGACAAAATCCGCACGCTGTTCGCCAAGACGCCCGAAGCGCAGGTGCGCGGCTATGGTCCCGGACGGTTCTCGTTCAACGTCAAGGGAGGCCGCTGCGAGGCATGCCACGGCGACGGCACGTTGAAAATCGAAATGAACTTCCTGCCGGACGTGTACGTGGACTGCGAGGAATGCCACGGCCAGCGCTACAACCGCGAGACTCTCGAAGTGAAGTACAACGGCAAATCGGTCGCCGACGTGCTGAACATGCCCATCGAGGAGGCCGCGCAGTTCTTCAAGGCGTACCCGTCCATCTCGCGTTACCTGGACACCCTGGTGCAGGTCGGTCTCGGCTATATCCAGCTCGGCCAGCCGGCGCCGACGCTGTCCGGCGGCGAATCGCAGCGCGTGAAACTCGCGACGGAACTCCAACGGCGTTCCACCGGCAAAACCGTGTACATCCTCGACGAGCCGACCACCGGCCTGCATTTCGAGGACGTACGCAAACTGCTGCTCGTATTGCAGGGATTGGTGGACAAGGGCAACACCGTCATCGTCATCGAGCACAATCTCGACGTGGTCAAATCCGCGGATTGGATCATCGATCTGGGGCCGGAAGGCGGTGACGGCGGCGGCACCATCGTCACCGAAGGCACGCCGGAGCAGGTCGCGCAATGCGAACAGTCGTGGACGGGCAAGTTCCTTAGGGATATGCTGTGACTGATTTCGAACGACACAGTCCGGACGTGTGGCGCAAAACGGCGGATGCGTTACGGGAAACCGCAGTATCGGACGCCGGCACCCAATCCGACGGCAGGGGAGTGAACAAGAACGGCGCGCCCCTGTTGGGGGATACTCGCGACCTGTTCCGTCCGAAAACCTCCGACATTCCCGCGCAGCCGGGCGTATACAAGTGGCGTGACGGCGAGGGGCGCGTCATCTACGTTGGCAAGGCCAAGAACCTGCGCAACCGGCTGACGAACTACTTCCAGCCGCTCTACCAGCTGCATCCACGCACCCAGACCATGGTGTTGACGGCTCGCAGCCTCGAATGGACGGTAGTGGGTACGGAACTGGAGTCGCTCACACTCGAATACACGTGGATCAAGGAGTTCGACCCACGATTCAACGTGGTGTTCCGCGATGACAAGACCTACCCGTATCTGGCCATCTCATCAGGCGAACGCATCCCACGCGTATGGGTGACTCGCAGCCGCAAACGTCGCGATACCAGATATTTCGGCCCGTACGCCAAGGTATGGGATCTTCGGCACAGCCTCGACGCGTTGCTGAAGACGTTTCCCGTGCGCACATGCTCGAAGAACGTGTTCCACAAGGCGCAGTTGACGGGCCGTCCATGCCTGTTGGCATCGATCGGCAAATGCTCCGCTCCATGCGTGAACCGTATCGGCGCTGACGAGCATCGCAGGATGTGCGAGCAGCTTGTCGGCGTGATGACCGGCCGAATCGGCAAATCGTATATCGCCCAACTGACCCGCGACATGAAGCAGGCGAGCGCCGAACTGGAATTCGAGAAGGCGGCCCGGCTGCGCGATCAGATCAAAATGCTCGGGACCGTGGTCCAGCAGAACGCCGTCGTGTTCGATTCGGATGTCGACGCCGACGTGTTCGGCATCGCGTCCGACGAGCTTGAAGCCAGCGTGCACGCGTTCTTCGTGCGGTCCGGATCAATTCGCGGCGAACGTAACTGGAGTGTGGAGCGAGTCGAAGATGTGAGCGACGCGGAGTTGATCGCCGATTTGATCACTCAGGTATATTCGGAAACCACGGGGGAGAGCGCGGCCGTCTCCGATTCGACCGTCGTGACCGAGCAGCGCAATGCGATCGGTTCGACACAGATCGTGACCGCAACGGATGCTATCGCCCGTGCGCAGGCCACGAAGGAACGCAACGAACGTCAGGAGCAGACGGGACGTGCCGACCTGCTGGCTCCAATCGCGCCTGTTCCCCGTGAGGTGATCGTTCCAATCGAACCGTCGCGCAGCGCAGGGCTTGAGCAATGGCTAAGCGGATTGCGTGGAGCGGCCGTCACCATCCGTGTAGCCAGCAGAGGCGACAAGAAACAGCTTATGGACCGTGCCAACGACAATGCCAAGCAGACGTTGGCACGCAGCAAGATGAGCCGTATCAGCGATATGGGCGCACGTTCCGATGCGATGAACGATGTGGCGAAGGCTCTTGGGCTTGAACAGGCGCCGTTGCGCATTGAATGCTACGACATTTCCAACACAGTCGGCGGCGCATTCCAGGTAGCGTCCATGGTGGTGTTCGAAGACGCGATCGCGAAAAAGTCGGAGTACCGCCGTTTCGCCATCCGAGGTGCGGACGGGCAGGGCGCGTTGGATGATTTGAGCGCATTGTATGAGACGTTGACCCGTCGTTTCCGCCATGGCAACATCGCCGGCGATTCCGGGGAAAGCATGGACAACGAGCGTCGGATGGCCACGCAAAATGATAGGTCGGATGGCACGAATGGTCCTGAAACGGATGCCGTGCAGCAGAACACCAACCGTCGCCATTTCGCCTATAAGCCGAATCTGGTCGTGGTCGATGGCGGCAAACCGCAGGTGATGGCGGCGGCCGAGGCGCTTGCCGACTGCGGCGTGGACGATGTGGCCGTCTGCGGATTGGCGAAGCGTCTTGAGGAGGTTTGGGTGCCGGATGACGACTATCCGATCATCCTCAAGCGACAATCCGAAGGCATGTATCTGCTGCAGCGGGTGCGTGACGAATCGCATCGTTTCGCCATCACCTACCATCGTCAGACCAGACGCAAAGGAGCTTTGCGTTCCGCTTTGGACGACATTCCCGGCATCGGCGAAGCCTATCAGAAACGGCTTCTCAACCATTTCGGCTCCGTACGCGCCATGCGTGAGGCGAGCGTGGAGGATTTCGAACAGGTCAAAGGCATCGGCCATGCCAAGGCCGAGAACATTTACCAGGCATTGCATTCGTCCGTTGACATTGCTTCGAAGGCGGAGGATGCCCTCCGAACAGTGAAATCGGATGGAAACAGTCCGAAAGATGAAAAGAAATAGAATCTGTAACGAGCAATCGCTTCTGCGTTGCTAGCATGATGAATGGTGAGAGTAAGGGAGGGAACATGACCGAGGTGGACCATCGGTGCGCGGTCCTTGGCAAACCCATCGCGCATTCGCTTTCCCCTGTATTGCATAATGCGGCCTATCGAGCTCTAGGACTTGACAGCTGGTCGTATGGCAGGCACGAGGTCGGCGAGACGGAGCTTGAGGATTTTTTGGAGTCGCTTGATTCCAGCTGGGCGGGACTGAGCCTGACCATGCCGTTGAAGAAGACCATCCAGCCATATGGCGTGCCATGCAACGCGTGGGCGAAAGAGCTGAAGGTGTCCAACACCGCCGTCTTCGACTGGTCTGGCGCGAACGATAAGAACGCCGCCATCCCTGCGATCAGGCTCTACAACACGGATGTGAAGGGAATTGAGCTCGCCTTCGAGCACTCGTATCGGGCACGTGGCATGCGGATGGATTCTGGACAAGACGGCGAGGCGGTGATCATCGGCAATGGCAACACCGCCACCTCGGCTTTGGCGGCCTGCACCGAGATGCCCCACATTGGACATGTCACCGTCGTGGCACGCCATCCCGATAAGAACGAGGCGCTTGAACCATTGGCGGAAAGCCATATGGGCGTCGGCTCCATAAGCATCGTCGCCATGGACCATGCGGCGAATCTGCTGTCCCATGCGGACGTCGTCATCAACACCATCCCCGGCCTTGCCGCCGATCCGATCGCCGAGGCGTTTGCCTCAGCCGGCATAGTCACGAATGGCACGCTACTCGACGTGGTCTATGATCCCCGCCCGACCAAGCTCATGCAGGCCTGGAGGTCATGCGGCGGCACCGCCATCGGCGGCGAGGAGATGCTGCTGTACCAAGCCATGATTCAAGTCTGGCTGATGACCGGCATATGGGACAACGATCCGCCGACCGAGCCCACCAGCCATCAGAAAGTCGAAGCATTGGAGCATGCCATGCGCTCCGCGCTTAAGGAGGCCCTGTGATGAACGAAAAGAACAACGCCGTCAACCAGGCAGGCAGACATACGAGCGCGCCTTCTCCGGCCGCAGGCTTCGAAGTGCTGCTCATCACCGGCATGAGCGGCGCGGGCCGGTCCCACGCGGCCAACAGCATCGAGGACATGGGCTGGTATGTGGTCGACAACATGCCGCCGAAACTGCTTGTCCCGCTGGTGGACATGATGACCAGCTCCGGTTCGAACATCCACAAACTCGCCGCGGTCATCGACGTGAGGTCACGTGACTATTTCGACGACCTGTCCGCCGTGCTGAGCCATCTGGACGATCTTGGGGTGAAGACCCGCATCCTGTTCCTCGACGCCAGCAACGAGGTGCTCATCAAGCGCTACGAATCCGTGCGCAGGCCCCATCCGCTGCAGCAGGGCAATCGTCTGATCGACGGCATCCTTGAGGAACGCGACCTGCTGAAGAACCTCAAAGAGCACGCCGACATCGTCATCGACACCTCGGCATTGAGCATCCATCAGCTGTCCACGAAACTGTACGAGGGTCTGCTTGGTTCCGGACCGACCACGGTTTCCGTGCATATCTTCAGTTTCGGATTCAAATACGGCATTCCGATAGACGCCGATTTCGTGGCGGACGTCCGGTTCCTTCCCAACCCGTTCTGGGTGCCGGAGCTTCGTTCGCTGACGGGCAAGGACAAACCGGTCAGCGACTACGTGCTCTCCAGCGAGGGCGCGGAGGAGTTCCTTGACGCCTACGAGAAAGCCATCGCCATCGCCATCGAAGGTTATGCGCAGGAAGACAAGCACTATGTGACCATCGCGTTCGGATGCACCGGCGGCCAGCACCGTTCCGTGGCCATGAGCGAGGCCTTGGCCAAGCGCCTGCGTGCGCGTGGTCTCACGGTCTCCGTATCGGCCCGCGAGCTGGACAAGCGTTCGGCCGATTGATGACCGCATTGTGAGAAGACAGTATCCAAATACAAAGAAAAGCTGCCGGCTTTGTCCAAGTTATTCGGTATCACAGTAAGCCGGTAGCAGTGCGGGTCGAGTCCGCGACTCGCCTGAAATTATAGGGAAGAACAGGAAAGTAGGAGGTTGGCTCTTGGCTCTTCTGGATGACGTCAAAAGCGAGCTGGCCGCAATCGACAACGAGTTGCCCATCGCCAAAAAGGCACAGGCGACTGCGATGATTCGATTCGGCAATGGTTTGCACTCGGTGGATCACCACATTCTCGTGCAGGCGCAGCTTGATTCCCAAGACGCGGCCATATGGCTGCAGGACACCATCAGAAATCTGTACGGCCACGAAGCCACGCTTACCCCCGTTTCCAGGCAGACGCCGACCGGCGTGGTGCAGCGCTTCATAGTCCGCGTCCCCAAGGGCAGCGCGGCTCTGGTGCTGCAGACCGGCCTGTACAGCCGTTACACCAAAAACATGGTGCTGGGTCTGCCGGGCGACATCATCAACGGCAAGATCGCCCAGATCAAGGCCGCCTGGCGTGGCGCGTTCCTCGCAGGCGGACACCTGTCCGACCCGGGCAAGGCCAGCTATCTCGAAATCGTATGTCCGAATCATGAGGCCGCGCTGGCGCTGGTCTCCACCGCGCGTCGTCTCGGCATCACCGCCAAGCCGCGTAAGCTGCGCAGCTCCGAACGTGTGACGTTGCGCGACCCCGATGCCATCGAACGCATGCTCATCCTCATGGGCGCCCCTCATTCCGCCCGCGAATGGACCGGAAAGCGTTCCGACGGAGAGGCCCGAGGCAAGGCGAACCGTCTGGCGAACTTCGATGACGCCAACATGCGCCGTAGCGCCAAGGCCGCCGCGGAAGCCTGCGATAAGGTCCGCCAGGCCTTTGAAATCCTCGGCGACGACGTTCCGGACAATCTTAAATCCGCCGGCCAGCTCCGACTCGACCATGCCGACGCGTCCCTTGAGCAGCTGGGCCGTCTCGCCGACCCGCCAATCACCAAGGACGCGATCGCCGGACGTATCCGTCGACTGCTGCAATTGGCTGAGAAAACGGAGAAGGCACGCCGTCAAGCGGCCTGATTTTCGTTTCCGGAAACAAAACACCATGCGACTTTTCCGTCGTATGGTGTTTTTTGTTCGTTTGGGCTTGTATTATGCGTAAGTGGCAATATGGCCATTCCACGCTTACAAGCGGCTAGGAAAGGATATACATGAAGACACTCAAGGATCTTGGAGATCTCAAGGGCAAGCGCGTTCTGGTTCGCGCCGATTTCAACGTTCCGCTGGACGGCACCACGATCACCGATGATGGTCGTATCAAGGCCGCCCTGCCGACCATCAAGGCTCTGCGCGAACAGGGTGCGAAGGTCATTCTGATGGCTCATCTCGGCCGTCCGAAGGGCAAGGTCGTTCCGGAACTGTCCCTGGCTCCGGTCGCCGCCCGTCTCGGCGAGCTGCTCGGCATCACCGTTCCGCTGGCTGCCGACACCTATGGTGAGGACGCCCAGGCCAAGGTCGCCGCTATGAACGATGGCGACGTCGTGCTGCTGCAGAACGTGCGTTTCAACCCGGAGGAGACCAGCAAGGATCCGGAGGAGCGTGCCGCATACGCCAAGAAGATCGCCGCTCTCGGTGAGGTCTTCGTCTCCGACGGCTTCGGTGTCGTGCACCGCGCCCAGGGCTCCAACTATGATGTCGCCGCCGATCTGCCGGCCGCCGCTGGCCTGCTGGTCGAGAAGGAAGTCAAGGCACTGTCCCGCGCCACCGTGAACCCGGAGCGTCCGCTGACCGTCGTGCTCGGCGGCTCCAAGGTCTCCGACAAACTCGGCGTGATCGACAACCTGCTGGACAAGGCCAACCGTCTGGTCATCGGCGGTGGCATGGCGTACACCTTCCTCAAGGCCAAGGGCTACGAGGTCGGCACCTCCCTGCTGGAAGAGGACCAGATCGAAACCGTCAAGGGCTACATGGAGCGCGCCGAGAAGAACGGCGTCGAACTCGTGCTGCCGACCGATGTCGTCATCAACCCGGTCTTCCCGAAATCCGATGAGGACATCGCTCCGGAAGTCGTGGCCGCCGATGCCATTCCGGCCGACAAGATGGGTCTGGACATCGGTCCGGAATCCCAGAAGCTCTTCCACGATAAGATCGTCGATTCCAAGACCGTCGTGTGGAACGGCCCGATGGGCGTGTTCGAGGTCCCGACCTTCGCTGAAGGCACCAAGGCCGTGGCCCAGGCTCTCGTCGATGCCACTGCTGCCGGCGCATTCACCATCGTCGGTGGTGGCGATTCCGCTTCCGCAGTGCGCAACCTCGGCTTCCCGGAGGATGGCTTCTCGCACATCTCCACCGGTGGCGGCGCCTCCCTCGAGTTCCTCGAGGGCAAGGAACTGCCGGGCCTGAAGGTGCTCGACTGATCTCAGAATCATGAAGGGGTGCTTCCTCATCAGTGGGTGGGGGAGCACCTTTTGCGTATTTCGCATACAATGTCACAAGAACGACCTTTCGCTTTGACGAGCACGGACGGGAGACGACGAATATTATGGGGCCGAAACGGATTCCTTTGGTGGCCGGAAACTGGAAGATGAATTTCGATCATCTTGAAGCGACGTATTTCGTACAGCAGCTTGCATGGAATCTTCGGGCCATCCATTTCGACTACAAACGTTGCGAAATCGCATTGATGCCGTCATTCACCTCACTCCGCAGCGTGCAGGTCGCCGTCGAATCGGACAATCTGAAAATCCGCTACGGGGCCCAAGCCGTCTCAGTCACCTCGCAGGGAGCGTTCACCGGCGACGTCTCCGCCGATATGATCGCCCATCTCGGCTGCTCGTACGTGATCGTCGGCCATTCGGAACGACGCAAATACCATCCCGAAGACGACGCGAACATCGTCGACCAGGTGAGGGCCGTGCTTGCTGCCGGCATGCAGCCGATACTTTGCGTCGGAGAAAGCTACGAGGAACGGCGCAAAGGCATAGAGCTCGATTTCGCGGTCGGCCAGGTGCACGACGTGACGCGGGACCTGTCCGATGAGGAGGCCGCGAAGCTGATTGTGGCGTACGAGCCGGTATGGGCGATCGGCACCGGCATGGTGGCTACGCCTCAGTCGGCACAGGACGCGGCCAGGGCGATCCGAAACGACCTGTCCGATACGTTCGGAACACGGGTCGGCGAAACGGTGCGAATCCTGTACGGCGGTTCGGTGTCCTCGAAAAACGCGGTGGAACTGATCAACGAGCCGGATGTGGACGGCTTCCTGATCGGCGGCTCCGCGTTGAAGGTCGATGAACTCACACGCATCTGCAAGCTGACATTGGAAACAACCGCCTGAAAACTTTTAAAAAGCATGGTTGGACGCTCGATTTTTTCAACACCATGCGCTATTATCAGAAACAGTGTTTACGAACTGGAGGTTCACCCGTGTCCGCTATGGCTACTGTCAAGCTTGTGCTGCAGATTCTTCTTGTCATCCTCAGCCTCTTGCTCACCTTGCTTATCCTTATGCACAAGGGTAAAGGCGGCGGCTTGTCCGACATGTTCGGCGGCGGACTCACCCAGAACGCGGGTTCCTCCGGTGTCGCGGAAAAGAACCTGAACCGTTGGACCGTCATCATCGCCCTGCTGTGGGTGGCCATCATCATCGCCCTCGGTCTGATGACGAAATTCAACCTCATCTGATTGACGTAATTTGGTTTGGCCCATGACCGGCTTCACGGTCATGGGCCAAACTTGTCTCCGGCTAGATTGCTCCCGCAAAGGATTCAAATGACTTCGACAAACAACACCTATGATGACGTGACCATGGTCGTCGCCGATCTGGACGGCACACTGCTGCACGACGGAAAGACTTTCGAGGACCGTTTCCTGACGCAACGATCCATTGACAGCATCAACCGCATGCACGACGCCGGCATCAAATTCGTGGTGGAGACCGCGCGACCGGTCAGCACCGGCTACTCGTTCGTGCAGAAGCTTCCGGTTGACGCCGTCGCCTATCTCAACGGGGCGCTGTTGGATTTCAACCCCGTCTCGTCCGATTACGATATGCTCACCTCACCGACACTGCCGAAGGACGGACATCTGCAGAAGATCGGATTCTCTTCGAAAAGGGCCTGCGAGGTCTGCAAGTACCTGCTGGAGGAACTGCCTGGCATGGAAGTGGGCATCGTCATGGATGATGTCAGGTACACGAATTTCGACGTCACGAAATACTGGAAGACGCAGACCTGGCGATACACGGATTTCGATGACGTTCCGGACGGCACCGCGGACAAGCTGATCCTGTTCCCGAACGAGGAGCAGTGGAAGCGTGTGGGACGGCTCATCCCCGACGATTTCGACGTGCATATCTCCGAAGGCTCGCTGTGGATGCTGATGAATCCGCAGGCCAATAAGGAGCATGCATTGAGCATCCTCGCCGATCGCATGTCGACGCCGTTGTCACGGACCGTCTCATTCGGCGACGATTTGGTGGACATCGCCATGCTTCGTGAATCCGGCAGGGGAGTGGCCGTGGCCAACGCGAACCCCGACGTGTTGAAAATCGCCGATGAGATCTGCCCTTCGAACAATGATGACGGCGTGGCCCAATGGGTTGAGAACAATCTGCTTTGACCGACCCCCCCACATGGAGTCTTTTCACGGAATTGAACTCATTCATGCAGCGGCATGAAACACATCCACCAAAATTGAACTCTTTGTCTTTCTTGGTGTCCTGTCGTGCTATTCTTTGAACTAGCTTTTGTTTAAATTGAACTGGAAGGATAGGCATGACGGAATCATTCTCGACCAGATTGAATGATGCCATGGCATTACGCGAGCTTAAACAGATTGATTTCGTTCATGCTGCGGAAAAGTTCAATATCAAGCTCGGCAAAAGCCATATGAGCCAATACGTCAGTGGCAAAACCGTTCCCCGTGCCGATATCGCGCATTTCCTTGCCGCGTATCTGCGGGTCAACGAGGATTGGCTGATGGGCAAGGATGTTCCCATGGAAGAGCATGCCGCGATTTTGCCGGATTTTGCCGGTGAACAGCCCGACCATGTTGACGATGCATCCGAGCAACCGACAGAAGGAAGAACCATGCGCACTTTTACGAAATCCCACAAGCTCGACAACGTGCTGTACGACGTCCGTGGACCGGTCGCCGACGAGGCCGCGCGCATGGAGGCCGCCGGCACGCACATCCTGAAACTCAATATCGGCAATCCGGCACCGTTCGGCTTCCGCACGCCGGATGAAGTGGTCTACGACATGTCGCAGCAGCTGCCCGACACGGAAGGCTATTCGCCGTCGAAGGGCCTGTTCTCCGCGCGCAAAGCCATCATGCAGTATGCGCAGCTGAAGAACATCCCCAACGTGTCCATCGACGACATCTACACCGGCAACGGCGTCAGCGAACTTATCAACCTGTCCTTATCCGCGTTGCTGGACAACGGCGACGAGGTACTCGTGCCGTCGCCGGATTATCCGCTGTGGACAGCTTGCGTGAATCTGGCCGGCGGAACCGCGGTGCATTACGTCTGCGATGAGGATTCCGAATGGTATCCGGACATCGACGACATGCGTTCCAAGATTACCGACAAGACCAAGGCGATCGTCATCATCAATCCGAACAATCCGACCGGCGCGCTGTATCCGAAGGAAGTGCTTCAGCAGATTGTCGATCTTGCGCGAGAGCACCAGCTCATGATCTTCTCGGATGAGATCTACGACCGTCTGGTCATGGATGGGTTGGAGCACATCTCCATCGCGTCCCTTGCGCCTGACCTGTTCTGCGTGACGTTCTCCGGATTGTCGAAGTCCCATATGATCGCCGGCTGGCGTGTCGGCTGGATGGTGCTGAGCGGCAACAAGCGTCTCGCCAAGGATTACATCGAGGGTCTGAACATGCTGGCCAACATGCGTATGTGCTCGAACGTGCCTGCGCAGTCGGTGGTGCAGACCGCATTGGGCGGCCATCAAAGCGTCAAGGATTATCTGGTGCCCGGCGGCCGCATCTACGATCAGCGCGAGTTGGTGTACAACATGCTCAACGATATTCCAGGCATCACCGCGGTCAAACCGAAAGCGGCGTTCTACATCTTCCCGAAGATCGATGTGAAGAAGTTCAACATCCATTCCGATGAGCAGTTCGCGCTTGACCTGCTGCATGACAAGCATATCCTCATCAGCCACGGCGGTGCGTTCAACTGGCAGGAACCGGACCACTTCCGTGTGGTCTATCTGCCTCGCATCAGCATGTTGAAGGAGACCATCGGCGAAATCGGCGACTTCTTCAGCACGTATTGGCAGGCTTGATTTTCGGTTCGCTTTTCTTTCGATTATGGCCGCGATCTGATATCGCGGCCTTTTTGTCTTTCCGTATGTCTTCTGCGCGTATTATTTCGGCATACGAAAAAGAGGTCTCCATCAAAAGATGGAGACCTCTCGGCTTTTATCCGTTTAACGGTGCTGTATCAGCGAATGATTCAGCCGTTGACGCGGTCGATGCCAGCCTGGACGTCGGCGAGGACGGTGTCCCAGGACTTGATGAAGGCTGCTACGCCGTCAGCTTCCAGCTTGTCGGTGACATCCTTGATGTTGATGCCCAGATCGGCGAGCTTGTTCATGATGGCGTGGGACTCTTCGTAGGTGCCCTTGATGGACGGAGCGCCATTGCCGTGATCGGCGAGAGCGTTCAGGGTCTTCTCCGGCATGGTGTTGACGACGAACGGAGCAACGAGCTCGTCGACGTACTTGCAGTCGGAGTAGGCGGCGTTCTTGGTGCCGGTGGAGGCCCACAGCGGACGCTGCTTCTTGGCGCCCTTGGCTTCAAGAGCGGCCCAACGCGGATCGTTGGCGAACTTGTTCTCGAACAGCTCGTAAGCCAGGCGAGCGTTGGCCACAGCGGCCTTGCCCTCGAGAGCCTTGGCTTCGTCGGAGCCGTTGGCTTCCAGCAGCTTGTCCACAGCGGTGTCCACGCGGGAGACGAAGAAGGAAGCGACGGAGCCGATGTGCTTCAGGTCGTGGCCGTTGGCGTCAGCCTGGGCGATGCCCTCGATGTAGGCGTCGATGACCTGCTCGTAACGCTCCAGGGAGAAGATCAGGGTGACGTTCACGGAGATGCCCTTGGCCAGGGTGGCGGTGATTGCCGGCAGGCCTTCGAGGGTGGCCGGAATCTTGATCATGGCGTTCGGACGGTTCACCTTGGCCCAGAGTTCCTCGGCCTGCTTCTCGGTGGCCTCGGTCTCGTGAGCCAGACGCGGATCCACTTCGATGGAGACGCGGCCGTCAACGAAATCGGACTTCTCGGCAACCTCACGGAAGATGTCGGTGGCGTTGCGCACGTCGGTGGTGGTGAGCTCGCGCACGGCGGTCTCAACGTCGACCTTGCCCAGTTCCTTCAGCTGCGGATCGTACGGGCCGACCTCGTGCAGAGCCTTCTGGAAGATGGACGGGTTGGTGGTCACGCCGACAACGTTCTTGTTGGCGATGAGATCCTGCAGAGAGCCGGACTCGATGCGGGAGCGGGACAGGTCGTCCAGCCAGATCGAGACACCGGAGTCAGAGGTGCGCTGAGTTGCTTCAGTCATTGTTTTTTCTCCTTGATACCTTTTTGGATCAAATCTTGTTTATCGGTGAAAGGGGAGGGGCGCATGCTGTCGTGTCCCTCCCCGTATCATCACTTGGCGGCTTCGACTTCCGCGATGGAGGCCTTGGCGGCTTCCACAACGTGCTCGGCGGTGATGCCCAGATCGATCATGTTCTGAGCGCCATCACCCTGCAGGCCGAACTGCTCGATGGACACCGGCTTGCCGTAGGAGCCGAGGTACTTGTACCACGGCATGGCAACGCCGGCCTCGACGGAGACGCGGGCCTTGACGGCGGCCGGAAGCACGGCCTCCTTGTATTCGGCGTCCTGCTCCTCGAACCATTCCACGCACGGCACGGACACGACGCGGGCCTTGATGCCCTCGCCGGCCAGGGTCTTGGCAGCGGACACAGCCCACTGGACTTCGGAACCGGTGGCCATGATGATGACGTCCGGGGTGCCCTCGGTGTCGACGAGCACGTAAGCGCCCTTCTTCACGCCGTCCTTGGCCTTCTCAGCGGTCTCGGCGAGAACCGGGACGCCCTGACGGGTCAGAACCATAGCGGTCGGCAGGGTGTTCTTCTTCTCGAAGAAGTAACGGTAGGCTTCAGCGGTCTCGTAAGCGTCGGCCGGACGAGCGACCTCGAGCTGCGGGATGGCGCGGAAGGAAGCCAGATGCTCCACCGGCTGGTGGGTCGGGCCATCTTCGCCGACTGCGACGGAGTCGTGGGACCACACGTACAGGTTCGGAATCTGCATGAGGGCGGCCAGACGCACGGCGGAACGCTCGTAATCGGAGAACATGAAGAAGGTGCCGCCGTACGGACGGGTGTGGGAGCCCAGCAGGATGCCGTTGGTGATGGTGCCCATGGTGAACTCGCGCACGCCGAAGTGGAGCTGACGGCCGTACTTGCTGCAGTTCGGCCACTGCTTGGTGGCGCACTCAGCCGGGGCGAAGGTCTCAGCGCCCTTGAGGTCGGTCTTATTGGAGCCGCCGAGGTCGGCGGAGCCGCCCCAGAGTTCCGGCATGACGGCTGCGATGGCGTTCAGAGTGGAGCCGGAAGCGCCACGGGTGGCGACGTTCTTGCCGACTTCGAAAGTGGCCTCGAGGTCATCGATGGCCTTGTCGAAGCCTTCCGGAAGCTCGCCGGCCTTGATGCGGTCGTACAGGGCAGCCTTGTCCGGGTTGGCCTTGCGCCATGCGTCGTACTTCTCGTCCCATTCCTTGTGGGCTTCGAGACCGCGCTCGGCGACCTTGCGGGCGTGGGCGAGGGCCTCTTCGTCAACGTGGAAGGACTCCTCCGGGTCGTAGCCGAGGAGCTTCTTGAGGCCGGCGACGGCCTCGGCGCCCAGCTTGGAGCCGTGGGAGGACGGGTCGTTGGTCTTGCCCGGGGTCGGCCATGCGATCAGGGTGTCGACCTTGATGAGCTTCGGCTGGTTCGGGGCGGCGGCGCGGGCCTTGGCGATGGTGTCGGCCAGGCCTTCGACGTCCTCCTTGTAGGAGCCGTCAGGCTGGATGAAGCTGAACTCGTCGGTGTACCAGCCGTATGCCTGGAAGCGCTTGAGCACGTCCTCGGCCAGCACCAGGTTGGTGTCGCCTTCGATCTGGATGCGGTTGGCATCGAAGATCACGGTCAGGTTACCGAGCTGCTGGTTGGCGGCGAGGGAGGCGGCTTCGCCGGAGATGCCCTCTTCGATATCGCCTTCACCGCAGATGACCCAGATGTTGTGGTCGAACGGGGACTCGCCTTCCGGAGCTTCCGGATCGAGCAGGCCACGCTGGAAACGCTGGCCATAGGCGAAGCCGATGGCGGAGGCGAAGCCCTGGCCCAGCGGACCGGTGGTCATTTCGATGCCCGGGGTCAGACCGTATTCCGGATGACCCGGGGTACGGGTGTCGGCGCCGCCACGGAAGTTCTTCAGATCGTCCAGGGTCAGGCCGTAGCCGGAGAAGTACAGCTGGACGTACTGGGTGAGGGAGGCGTGGCCACCGGAAAGAATGAAGCGATCGCGGCCTTCCCAGTTGGGGTCGTTCGGATCATGCTTGATGAAGTGCTGGTACAGGGTGTAGGCGATAGGCGCCAGGGAGACGGGGGAACCCGGGTGGCCGTGTCCCGCACGCTCAACCGCGTCGGCCGACAGGACCTTGGCCATCTTGATGGCGCGTTCGTCCAGCTCGGTCTCCTTGAATTCGGTCATGGATTACTTTCCTTCCAATTGGTCGGGCCGCGTATCCGGCTTGTGCCGAGCGCTCGACGCCCTCACATTGCGTTTCCCATAGTAGCGATGTGAGGTGACGTTGTGGTGAAATTTTGGCGTGTTTTGGTAGTTTGTGTGCTGTTAGCGCTCACAATTAACATTCGCGTGAACTTCAGATGTTCGTTTGTCGATATATCTCCCAATGCCAGTCGTCGCAAGCCTTTGCCGCATGAAGGAAACTACTCTGGAAGCGAACGAATTAGCACTCCGGGCGCCGGAGTGCTAAAACATTAAAAGAAGTTTTCCGGGTACGTCTCATCAGCACCGTCAAACATAAGGCGTACCGGCACACACCTATGCATAAGGAGGCGCGCATGGCGCAATCAAGACGCATGCTGGTGTTGCGTGCCGTGGTCGAGGATTACATCCGTTCTCAGGAACCGGTGGGTTCCACCACACTGACCCGGGATCATGACCTCGGCGTCAGCTCCGCCACCGTGCGCAACGACATGGCGGCCTTGGAAGATGAAGGCTATCTTATTCAGCCGCACACTTCGGCCGGCAGGGTGCCGACCGAAAAAGGGTACCGTTACTTCGTCGACCGTTTGGCGACGGTCGTTCCGCTATCGGAGGCCCAGCGCCGCGGCATCAACAGCTTTCTGTCCGGATCGGTCAATCTGCAGGACACGCTGCAGCGGGCCGCCCGGCTGCTGGCGCAGATCACCGGACAGGTCGCCGTCGTGGCCGCGCCGTCACTGTCGAAGTCGACATTGCGGCATATCGAAATCGTGCCAGTGTCCATTAATACGCTGCTTGCCGTAGTGATCACCGATACCGGCCGTGTCGCGCAGCATATCCTCAACGTCACGAAATTGCCGGACGTGACGACGCTCACTCATCTGACCAACGAGATCAACACGCAATGCTCCGGCGTTTCGCTGACCCGCACGGCCGATTGCGTACGACAGATGGGAGCGCGCAAGGAATACCATGCGATCAGCACGCTTGCGGAAACGCTTGCGCAGGCCTTTGATGGCATGGCGGATGACGAACGCGCGAGCGAATTGTACATGGCGGGCACTTCACGGCTTGCGCATCAACGCACGGTGGCCGACCTGGCCCCGCTGTTCGACGCGTTGGAGGAGCAGGTGGTGCTCATGAAGTTGATGAGCTCGCTGAGCGAAACCACGCAATCCGACGGCGTCGGAGTGGCGATCGGTTCCGAAACGCACACGCCCGGTTTGCTGCACGCCTCAGTGGTAACCAGTGGCTACGGGCGTACCTCCGCGGCCGCCACGGACGGCGCGACGCATGCGGCCGCATCATCACAGACGGAAAATCAAAGCGGTGATGATACGCAGCAGGCGGGCGAACCGGTCGCATTCGTCGGATCGATCGGGCCGACGCATATGGACTACGCGGCGACCATGGCCGCCGTGAGGGCGGTCGCCAGATATCTGACGGCGTTCCTCGCCCACGATGAAGGTCAGCCGGCCGACTGACCCCGCCTTATGGCACAATGACACGCAGAACCAACAGGGAGAAAGAATAATCGTGACGGACTATTACGAAGTGCTGGGCGTCGACCGTTCGGCAAGCGACGACGAGATCAAAAAGGCGTATCGAAAGATGAGCCGCAAATACCATCCCGACATCGCAGGTCCGGAATTCGAAGACAAGTTCAAGGAAGTCAACAACGCGTACGATGTGCTGTCGGATCCTAAGAAACGGCAGATGTACGATGCCGGCGTCGATCCGAACGATCCGAATGCGGGCGGCATGCACGGTGGCGGATTCGGTGGCGGATTCGGCGATATGGGGGACATCTTCAGCATGTTCACCGGTGGCGGATTCGGTGGCACCGGCGGTGGACCGACTCCGCGCACCCAGCCGGGGCGTGACGCGCTTGTTTCCGCGACCATCGATTTGAAGACGGCGGTGTTCGGCGACACCACGCACGTCAAGGTCAACACGTTCGGCCTGTGCCAGGAATGCGGCGGCACCGGCTGCCAGAACGGCACACAGCCCACACAATGTCCCGACTGCCACGGTCAGGGATATGCGCAGCGCGTGGTACGCACCATGCTCGGCCAGATGATGACCACCGCGCCATGCGAACGCTGCGAAGGCCATGGAACGGTCATCGAGAAGCCGTGCCCGTCCTGCCTCGGCCATGGCCGCGTGCGCGTCACCCGCAATGTCGGCGTCGCGGTGCCGGCCGGCGTGGCGAACAACACCCGTCTGCGTCTCGCTAATCAGGGTGAGGTCGGCGAAAATGGCGGCGTCGCGGGCGATTTGTATGTGGATATCCGCATCAAGCCGGATGACATGTTCACTCGTGATGACGACGATTTGCATTGTTGGATCAAGGTGCCGATGAGTTGGGCCGTATTGGGGCACGAAGTCGAAATCGACACCTTCGACGGCAGGCAGACGCTGGATATCCCAGCCGGCAGCCAGCCGGACGATACCGTGACGTTGAAGAACCTCGGCGTCACGCATCTCGACGACAAGAACGAGCGCGGCGATTTGGTGGCGCACGTAGTGGTGGAGATTCCTAAGAAGCTGTCCGATGACGAGCGGGAGCTGATTGAGCGGTTCGGCGAGATGCACGACACGGACGCCCAGCATGTTGTCGTGAAGTCCCGTCCGTCGTCCGGCGCGAAGAAGGGGTTCTTCTCCAAGCTGAAGGACGCGCTGCGCTAGTTTTCGCAATCCAATCGAATACGGGACATGTGAAAGAAGTCCGTATCCCAACTCATAACCTTGGGATACGGACTTCTTTCACATCTGGCGTGGCGGGTGATTCCCGCCTATTTGAGCAGCGACCTGCACATGGTGCGATACTGGCTCACATATCCTCCACCGAAGAACACGCAATGTCCTGCAATGGGGTAGAGCTGCCATAATGTGATGCGGTCCTGCCATCCGGCCTTAAGCGGATGCGCCGACTGATAGCCTTCGAGGATGTCCGTAAGATATGACATGCCGAACAGGTCGAGCATGGCAAGGTCTTCCTCACGGTGCCCACCATGAGCCGCAGGATCGATAAGCACGGCTTCGACGTCACCGGAATCAGCAGTCCACATGACGTTGCCGCTCCACAGGTCGCCATGCACGCGTGCGGGCTTGTCGTTGGCGGCCTTGCCTAGGATGTCGGGCAAGGCGTCGATAACGGCTTCAGTCAGTTCCATGTCATAGTCGGTCAGTTCGCGACGTTTCATGCCGAGTCGTACCATCGGACGCAATCTGCCGTCCGCCAGATAGGTGGCCACATCATCCCAGGCACCGGTATCCATCGGGACGGGATCCTGCAATGGCCCGAAATAGCAGGTGCCGTCGTATCCAGTTGGAGCGGAGCCAAAATGTTCGGCACCGGCATCATGCATATGAGCTAGCGCAACACCGAAATCGCGCGCGGCTTGGATGGTCGGACCGCAGGCGTTCACGCGTTCAATGTCGAGATAATCCTTGCCCCAGTCGTATACGTCGACCACGCGTGGGCCGCCCTGCGATTGCGCCTCGCCGAGCCATTTGAGGCCGCGTCCCTCGCATTCAAAGAAACCTTCGGGGCTGAATGCCCTGCTTTTGCGGTATTTGCCCATGCCGATGAGCCTTTCTCCCATGCCGGACATGCCGGCGTACTTTTGGCTCCATTGTGTGCATGGTTTGAGACAACTATGCCGGGATGCCTTGAAAACTAGACCCCTCTCGCTACTCTTGGTCACGGAAAAACAGACGAAACCGTATTTCTACGAACATAAAGAGGGTTCATGAATTTCTTCCAAGCGATTTTCCTTGGCCTGGTGCAGGCGTTGACCGAATACTTGCCGGTCTCTTCCAGCGCCCATATCCGTATCATCGGCGATTTGATGCTGGGCTCCGATCCGGGTGCTGCGTTCACCGCCATCATCCAGATCGGCACCGAGCTTGCCGTGATCCTGTATTTCCGTCATGACATCATCCGCATTCTCGGCGCGTGGTTCGGCTCCTTGTTCGGCAAGGAGGGCAAGGACTTCAAGAGCCGTATGGGCGCGCATAACCGCGACACGCAGATGGGTTGGTTCATCATCATCGGCACGCTGCCGATTCTGATTGCCGGTCTGTTGTTCAAGGACGCCATCGAAAGCACGCTGCGTAATCTGTGGATCACCGTTACCGTGCTGATTATCTTCGGTATTCTGCTGTGGGTGGTCGACGCCCGCGCCAAGCAGGTCAAGACCATGGATGAGATGACCTGGAAGGATGCGCTGATCTTCGGCATCGGTCAGATGCTGGCGCTGATTCCTGGCGTTTCCCGTTCCGGCGGCACCATCACCTTCGGCCGTGCGATGGGTTATACCCGTGAGGCTGCAGTGCGCGTGAGCTTCCTGATGGCCATTCCGGCCGTGTTCGGCGCGGGCATCCTCGAAGCCGTTTCCGCGGTCAAGGATGTGGCCGCAGGCAATGCGGGAATGTTCCCGGGCTGGGGTGCGACCATCGCGGCCACCATCGTGGCGTTCGTGGTCGGCTATGTGGTGATCATCGGCTTCCTGAAGTTCGTGTCCACCTTCTCGTACAAGGCGTTCGCCATCTACCGCATCGCGCTGGCCGTTGTCGTGGCTCTGCTGCTGATCTGCGGCGTGCTGCACCCGACGGAAGTCGTTGCCGCCGCGTAAGCGTGATTCGGCGTAAATAAAGCGAATCCCGGCCATCCGTAAGGTGTCCGGGATTTTTTCGTCTGCGACCTCCTCCTGGAGGGGAACGACTCAGACGCCGTTGCGTAGAAGTGATTCGGCCTCACGAAGCAGTTCCTCGCAGGCAGGCATGCCATTCGAGGCGATTCGCTTCGCTCTCGCGTCCAAATCGTAATCATGTTCCAGACGAGCCAAATAGTCGCCGGCATGCATGTCTGACACCAATCCATCGGCGTCGGAACGCCATTGCATGGCCTTTCTGGTCAAATCTCCTTCAATAAGCGGATACTCGATTATTAAAGACAAGGCGCGCAGCAGCTCCAAAGTGCCTTGCATGCATTCGGTATTGGCACAGTAATGCGGTACGGATACCCATATGGATGTTGTCGGAAAGCCCGCTTCGGCGGCGAAGGCGTCAAGGATGTTGGGGATGCCCACCGGACCGTTGTATTCCCTGTCGGATTCGCATTCGCAGCCGCTTTTGGAGATGTCAAGCGGCAATGGCCGTGTGTGCGGGCATTCATCGAACATGGAGCCAAGCGTGATGACATCACTTACGTCATAGTCTTCTGCGACACGTAGCGTCTGCCTGCAGTATTCCTCCCACCGGTAATTGGGTTCGGGTGCGATTTGCGCAAGCAGGTGCAGCATGGGGGAGACGGCAATGTCATAGAAAGTCGTTTGCGGCCAGATGATGCGCTTACGCCCCTGCACGGAGCAGATCATGGGCCGGGCCACCTGATAGTCGTAGAAACCTTCGTTGTCAATATGGCGCACTTCCTGCGACTCATACCGGGACACCAAATGACGGACGACGTTCGTGGCCGCTTGGCTTGCATCGTTCCATCCTTCGAATGCGGCGATAAGTATCGTCTTGGGCATTGCGCTCTCCTCACACATGCTTTTAATGTATACCGAAAACGGGTGGTGTGACACGCGCTTCAGCCATCGGTGAATACGAATAAACCAAACCGCGACACGCTGACTTGCAAATTACACGAATGTGGTTATAGTAGATACTCGTGCTCACGCAGTGAATCTGCTGAAGACATGCGGACATAGCTTAGTTGGTAAAGCGCAACCTTGCCAAGGTTGAGACCGCGGGTTCGAGTCCCGTTGTCCGCTCTAAGGTTCCGATTGATTATCGACCTTTATGGTGGGTTAGCCAAGCGGTTAGGCAGCGGCCTGCAAAGCCGTATAGACGAGTTCGACTCTCGTACCCACCTCGCATCATGTGAGATTAGTTTTCGCATGTTGACATGACCCGGGCGGTTGGCGCAGAGGTAGCGCACTTCCCTGACACGGAAGGGGTCACAAGTTCGAATCTTGTATCGCCCACTGGAGCATTGCTCCGTACAAATTAAGACTGGGTGATTGGCGCAGCGGCTAGCGCACTTCCTTCACACGGAAGGGGTCATAGGTTCGATTCCTATATCACCCACCGTTATCACAGCTCGGTTTTGCCGGGTTTTTTGTTTCCATTCCTTTTCACGCTACTTCGTCAAATAAGAATGCAAGCATCGACGCGCCGGCAAAAACAGCGATCGACGAAAAACGATTCACCACATTACACAAGAATTGCCGATGAAAATACAGAGAATCAAACGAGAGAAGCATGACTTTTGCCAAACGCATTTCTAAAATGAGTATCGTAAACAAAAAAGAAAACAAACAAGACGCAAGGTGCGTCACAGCACACCAGCAAGAAAAGGAAACATCATGAACAAGAACAAGATCTTCTCCGCAATCATGCGTGGCTTCGAAGTCAGCGGCATCAACGCTCTGTCTTCGGCTGCCGGCTCCTCTTCCGTCAACGGCGCTCTGCAGGAAATCATCGACACCCGCCGCTGATTCGGACACCACACACTGAATCCTTCTTGAAAAAGCCTGGAACGCGATTAAAAAGCGTTCCAGGCTTTTTGTTCCCCGGCAAGCGGCTACAATTGCCTATTGTGAACGAGAGACAATTGAACCTCAACCAAGCGGTTAAGGATATGGGCCCCAACGAATTGAAAGCGTACGCCGAGCTGGGGCAGAAACAACACGATGAGGCGAACCGCGAACTGGAACGACGCTGGCGCAGCTACGATGACATGCTGCCGAAGGACGAATTCGTATCCATCATCGACAAGAACGAACGGTAAATACCGTTCACAGTGTATGATTCGTGACCATGCCGGCCACAATACCGGCCAATTGCAAGGGGAGAGGGTAGAATGACAGCTATGACTGATCCGATTCCAAGCGCAGGCGAAACGACCATCATTGGTCTTCCTGCTATCACTGTACCGGTTACTTCCACCGGAGACCGTCCTCTGACGAAGGAGGACCTCAATACGATCATGCGTCTGGCCGACGGCACGGCGCTCCTGATTTCCACCAGGGGAGCGGTGTCCGGCTCGCGTTATCTCCTCGACGAGGACGAGATCACCGTGGGACGCGACCCGAGTTCCGATATCCTGCTGGACGATTCCACCGTCTCCCGCACGCACGCGGTGTTCCGCAGGATTAACGGAAATTATTCGGTGATTGACGCCGGCAGCCTGAACGGCACATACGTGAACCGTCAACGAGTGGATAGCCAGGAACTGAAGAACGGCGACGAAATCATTCTGGGCAAGTTCCGTCTCGTATATTTCACCAACAAGGCCGTCATTGCCTAATGAAACGCCCGATGCGGGATAAACTGTGAGTAACGGTTTTCCTTCAATCGCCTATGGGCTCCGAATGGAAGCTCATAGGCGATTGTTTTATGGCGTGTAGGAGAAGACAATGGACGGCGAGGCAGAACCAACAATGCGGTTGCATCTGCACGTGTCGCACGCGGTGCAGGGGGAGTTGTTCCCCTCCGCGGACGCGCAGCCCGTCACACGGGGCTATCGTGGTACGGTCGCGTCAAAAGTGGCGGGTATCACGTACCGCCAGCTTGACTATTGGGCGCGTAAACAGATAGTGGAACCATCCATCACCCCGTCGCACGGATCCGGCTCACGCAGATTGTATTCGTTCAAAGATGTGGTGATTCTTGCCGTTTCCAAAAGATTGCTGGATGCCGGAATCAATCTGCAGAACGTGACCACCGCCATCGGCTTCCTCGCGCAGCGCACGCCCGAACAGTTGGCCGGCATCATCATCATGTGCGATGGGCAGAATGTGCATGAGTGCACGGACAGCGAACAGATGGTGGCTCTGCTCCAAAGCGGCAGAGCTGTGTTCGGGGTGTCCGTCGGATCGCTATGGCATCAGATCAAAGAGGCTCTAGAACATGAGGAATACGTCGATTTGACGAAGACGCCGGCATCGACAGACACCAATAGGCCAATCGACGACATTGCCGCGATACGTATGAGAAAGAAGCTGGAATCGCGACGCAAATCCCGCGCAGCAGCCTGATCGCATACAATTGGTACGATTCAGCCCGGAACGTTCGAACGATATAACCCGCAGGGGAGTAGCGCATGCTTGATATTCTGCCGGCACTGTTGTGGATCATAGCCGCCGTCATCGCAGTGAACATTTGTTTGATTACTGCGATTCGAGGCAATCTGTTTTCCAAAAAACACCGCGATGTGCATCCGGTGCGTTGGTCGATCATCGCGCTGCATTTCACCTCATTGGTCATTGGCGCGTTGCCATATCCGGCATATGCGATGTTCAGGTCGGATTTCTCGGAGAGGTTCCAGCGTTTCTACGAACATGTCGGATGGCCATCGGCTGCGGTGATGGTCATGCTGATCGCAGCGGAACTTGTTTTCATGTATCTTCAGGCCCGAAACGGCATGCACAGCGAGATGGAGCGGAAGCTCAATCAGGCCGTCAAATAGAAATCTGACATAACGTACATTATCGGCTTTTCAGGAATGACGTTTTTCCAGGCTTAAGGAAGCGTCAAACACGCGGTTCTGACATAACGGCCTCCGTCACTCAATAAATAAAAACGTGGTTGCTGCCACGATATTGCGACAGCAACCACGTAACTGGCCTACAGCGTTTCCGTTTACGGACTCAGGCGAAATACTCCTCGACGGCCTGCGCGAGTTCATCTACCGAATCCAGAATACGGTATGCGCCATGGGCTTTGAGCTCTCCGGGCTCCGCATAGCCCCAGCCACAGCCGAGGCAGTCCAAACCGCACGCCTTGGCGCCGTCGGCATCGGTCCAACGGTCGCCGACCATCAGTGCCTTGTCTCCTGCGTTCTCGTCGAAATCGATGTGCTGGAAAGCCCAACGGATCACTTGGTCCTTGTCAAGACGGGAATTGTCCTCGCTGGCACCGTAGATGCCGTCGACCATGGTGTCCAAGTGGAAATGCTCGCAAATCGGAATGCATTGGTATTGCGGCTTGCAGCTGGCAATCGCCAGATAGTATCCGTCGGCACGCAGTTTGGCGAGCTGCTCCGGAATACCTTGGTAAATCGTGTTGTTCAGGCGGCCGGGGACTTTCTGTCCGGGATTGTTCGGGTCGTCGAACACGGCCTCGTCGGCGTAATACTTGCGGTAAATCCTCACGCCTTCGTCAAGCTTGTCATCCGGAATGCCGTTGCGTTGCATCGATTCGCTGATGGCCGGTCCAATGAAACGATGCAATTCGGCATCGTCCGGCACCGGATATCCCATCTCTTCGAACGCCTTGACAACGCAGCCAATGATTCCTGGATCGGATTTCGTCAGTGTGCCATCGAGGTCAAGCAGAACGACTTTCTTCGGATGTTCGGACATGGATCTGATTCTCCCCTTGGCTGTGTGCTATAAGAATTGATGACAGAAACAATTATGCCCGGTCTCAATGACCGCGCATTCGTTCAAGTGTCGTTCAACTGCAGGTCACTCGTAGTCCGGGAACCATCCGTCACGATGCATTTGCAGACGCTTCTCCAGCAAAGCCTTCAGTTCGTCTTCGGTACGACGTTCCATGAGCATGTCCCAGTGCGTGCGTGTCGGCTTGGCGATTTCATCAGCCTCGTCGTCATTGTCTCCTTCACGGTGCGCGACGGCGCCGCAGCGGCACTCCCACTCATCTGGGAATTCTGCGCCCTCAGCGAACGGCAGAATCGTACGATGGCCTTTCGGACACACGTATGCGACGTCGGTTCGCGCCGCAAAATCCACATTGTCATCGGATTCAAGCGACTTTGCACCGATGCTCATGCCTCGCAGGCTACGTTCCGCCATATTGCTTTTGCCTCCTTGATTATCTGCTTACTCTAAGCTACAAAACACTTCGGACGTGTCACTTATTCCCGGCGTCCGCGAAAACCAATCTCCCGATTGCGCACATGCTCAGTCGACACCTGAATAGGCGACGATGCCACGGTTGACGTTCTCGTACGCCTGTTTCGCGATCGGAGCGAGCGTTTCGGCGCGTTTACCCAGGTATGGTCCGGCCACGGCGATCTGCTGCAACACGTCGGCGAGACGTTTGCATCCGCGTACGAAATCGCCGCCGGTCAAATCGGTGCCGTACAGCACACGCGACAGGCTTTCGCCCTGAGCCCATTCGTAGACGACATCGGTGATGCCGAAATCAAGTTGGCGCGGCTCGTCGAGGGCATAGTCCTCACACAGCATGGCAATCGACGCGTGCACGCCTTTGAGCTGCGCCGCACAGACGGCGACGTTCCCCTGCATTCCTCCGGGATAATGGCGCGGCTCTCCCCCGCTGCCTCTGCGTGGCTCGTAAATCAACGACATGACGGCGCTGGCCAGCTCCGTCGCATCGAGTCCGTCGAACGCGCCATCATCGATCGCCTGGGCAAGCACCAAATCAAGCTCGCTGTACAAGTGCCGCAACAGCTGTCCACGTTCGGTAAGCCGGTAATCGATATGTTCTTTTGCGCCTTCATCAAGCCGATCGAGGTATCCGAGCTCGTTCAGCACATTGCAGATGCGGTCGAATTGACGTGCCACGGAGCCGGTGCGTGAATCGTAGCGGTGCTGCACACGTTCCAATTCACGCATTTCACGCGCCCACCGATGCCCCCATTTGAGATGCTTCTGAATATCGGGGCATTTGCGGCAGGGATGGTCCCTGTCTTTTTCGCGAAGCTCCGCGATACGCCTGTCAAGGTCTTTGAACGCTTCGCTTCGCGCCTTCTGCGTGCGGAACACCTCGTGCTTGAGTTTGCGTCGTTCGTTCTTTTCCAAGTCGCTCAAGCGCATGCGCAGCCGCATGAACTCCTTGAAGTCGCCGAACTCACAATCGAACGTCCGTTCGTATCCGTCCAACGCTTTGCGCAACGTATCCATCTGCGCTTCAAGCTGCCAGGCGGATTCGTTGGCCTCCCATTGCGCGAAGGAATGGTCAAGCGTGATGCGAGCGGTCTCGTAATCGCTGGAATTAAGCAGGTTGACGGCCATGTTGAACGTCGGTTTGAAACTGGAGTGCAGCGGGTACACGCGCTTGCTGGACAGCGCGGCGGCAGTGGCGGGAATGAAGCCATGATGGTCCACAACCACCGCATGGCCGATGGTGTCGATGCCACGTCGGCCAGCGCGTCCGGTAAGCTGGGTGAACTCCCCTGGCGTCAATCCGACATGCCCGGTCCCATCGAATTTCTCAAGTTTTTCCACCACCACGCACCGTGCCGGCATGTTGATGCCCAAGGCAAGTGTTTCCGTGGCGAAGACGACCTTCACCAGCCCCTCTTCGAACAGTCGTTCGACAATTTGGCGGAAGAGCGCCACCATGCCAGCATGATGCGGCGCGAATCCTTCCTCCAAGGCGAAGCGGAACTGCGAGAAATGCAAAGCCTTCAAATCCTCTTGACTGAGTTGGCCTTCGACCATCTCATCAACGATACGGCGGATGCGACGCATCTCGTCATCGGTGGTGAGTTCGAGTCCGGCGTTGATGCATTGTTCGACGGCCTGATCGCATCCGTTGCGGGAGAAGATGAAATAGATGCCCGGCAGGATGCCGAGGAAATTCAATTCATCAATCACGGCCCAACGACGTGGCGTATGGCGTTCGGGTCTGCGGGAATGGTCGTTCCATTTGCCGCCCTTGCCGCCCTTTCGTCTGTCGGGGCGCTGCTCTCCCCTACGTTTCGCGGCCTTGCGGTCGAGCTGATCGAGCCTGCTCACCAGCTGGGCGTTGAGCTTGTCTGTCTGATTGCCGTCTTTATCACGTCGATACAGGTCGATGAGTTCCGGTTCGGTGTGGTCGTCCGCCTGAACAAGCACATGCTGTTCCAACGGCACGGGCCGTTTTTCGGACACCACCAGCGTGGTGTCGCCACGGACCGATTCAATCCATTTGGAGAAGTCCTCGACATTCGACACGGTTGCGGACAGGCCGATGATTCTCACGCTTTGGGGCAGGTGGATGATCACTTCCTCCCACACCGGCCCGCGGAAACGGTCGGCGAGATAGTGCACCTCGTCAAGAATCACGTAACGCAAGGCGTCAAGCGTCATGGAATGCTCGTAGAGCATGTTGCGCAGGACCTCGGTGGTCATGACCACGATGTCGGCTTCGGAGTTGATGGACGTGTCGCCGGTAAGCAGGCCGACTCTGTCCGGCCCGTACGTTTCGACCAGATCATGGTATTTCTGATTGCTCAACGCTTTGATTGGCGTGGTGTAGAACGCTTTGACGTTACGCTCTTGGGCCAGATAGATCGCGAAATCAGCCACGACCGTCTTGCCGGCTCCGGTGGGCGCGGCGACGAGCACATTGTCGCCGGCTTCCAACGCATCATTGGCTTTGACTTGGAAATCGTCCAATTCGAATGGCATGGACCGTGCGAAACGAGACGAGACCGATTGGCGTTTGGCCTGCGTCTGTTTGAACGCCGCATAGCGTTGCGCGGGAGATAGGGCTGTGGTCATCTCGGCATCGTATGTGCCGGTGTCGTTATTGCCATGTCGACGATGATGAGTCATGGTTCCTTTTCGAATCAGTCGTTGGAATGTTTCCACTGCGCCCACTGCCGGGCATGACGGACGCGCTTTTCCTCACGGCGGCTGATGACTTCGGCATGAGCGTCGATATAACGATTGGCCGCGTCCTCAAGTGGACGTGTGAAGAACGGGGACGTGTTCTCCTTTGGTTGCGGCAACGGCTCGGACATGGCCTCGAAACGTTTGGACATGCGTCCGCCTACTTTGATGGCATCTTTGAACGCATGATATCCGCGGATGCATGCGTATGCGCCGCCGCCGACCAGCATCGTCAGCATGAACAGGACGAGTACCAGCCAAATCCACCAAGGCATAGCGCCTCCCCCGTCAGTCTTCGTTCTCTCGGTCGCCGACGCTCAGCTCATGCTGTGCTCGGGCGATGATCATCGTGCGCAACGTCTCCGGCGCGACGGCAGTAATATGACGGGCGTGCGCGATGCAGAACGCGACATACCAGGAATCGGAAGACACAATCAGATGCACCTTCTCGCCTTCGCCGCATTTCTCGACGGTGGCTCCCGACAGGCTGTCGATGAACGACAGGTCGTCCTGATTGGTTATGAACACGGCAGGTGTGCCATTGTCGAAACTCCACTTGCGCAGTTCGGATGCGGGCACGTCCGGAATGTCCACTTTTTCAGTGGGTTCGACCAGCTCCGCATGCTCGATGCGGGAGATGCGAAGCACCTGCCAGATACGAGGCTTGCCAGTAGCCTTGTTGATGGTCGTATCCGTCTTGACGAACTTCATCTTGTCCGCGGGCGCCGCGTTGGACACGTCGGTCCATACCGCCACGTAGTAAACGCCTTCGTCGACAAAAATCTTGTCTGGCGCCACTAGCTTGCGCTGTATACGGCCCGCACCGTCCGTATATTCCATGTCGAGCAGCATGCCTTTGGAGATGGCGCTCTTGACGATGGAGAAGTTCCTTGGTTCCATCTCGTATCCGGTCAGGCTCAGCCACGGCATGTCGCCAGGCTTGACGTGCTGGCGCAGTCGGCTGTACAGCGATTCCGCCTGCTCACGCAGCTTGTCCGGAAGCAAAGAGGAGTGGGCGAGATAGCTCACCGATGCGGTCAGCATGCTCAGGTACTGCTGGGAAATGCCGGCAAGACGTTCAAGCCCCAGCGAATTCGTGGCGGAGACGATGCCTTCCGCGTCAAGCAAGGACCAATCGATATCGAAAAACTGGCTTCCGGCCATCTCGCCATCATCGGACACCGTGGTCAACGTGTTGATGTCCTTATGAATGATGTTGACGAACTTCTTCAATTCGTCATCGGACTTCGGCCTGCCGATGAATCGTTCCGCAAGTTCTTCAAGAGAGTATTCCTCACCCATATGGGCGGACAGGAACAGCATCAGGCGAAGACGCCGGTCGACCTCGCTACCGGTCTGGAACGCGGAGTTCTTCTTCGGACGGCCCTTGCCTTCCTCGGTATCATCCTCATCAGTGCTGTTGCGGTTGATTTCCGGAGACACCACGGTGGAGCTGTCGGTGCCGGTGGATTCATCGGCCGGCACGAACTGCGTGGCCGCATGCAGCCGGCGGTTGAACGCGTCGACAGCCTCCTGAGGGCTCACTATGGACGCACCCGGATGAGACAGCACGAACATGGCCAGATCATCGGAGTCGGCGTAGGCGACATTGAGATGCTCGCCATCAACATCCACAGTGGCGGCGAAACGCCGCTGATCGACCACTTTGACCAGCTCGTCGGGAATGGATTGCGTGCCAAGACCCGGCGCGATGGAATCCAAGCCAAGTCCTGGAATCGGCGTCTGCGGCACGCGCGGCGCGGTACGGGAAGCGTGCTGGGGTTCGTGCGCAGGAGCCGAGGAAATCGACATGGAGCGCGCAAGGTAATTCGCAGCGGCAAGAATCGGCAGATCCTCGTCGCCGAACAGCAGACGCACGCGCGGCTCATCGCCAAGCTGCAGACGGTAGGAAGCGAAATCCTGCCCTTCTGACTTGGAGGAATATTCCGGCTGTCTTGATTCGATGGCGATGCCCATGGCGGCGAGCTTGGCGCGGTCACGCTGGAATTGCTTGGCGAAGGCGGCCTTCGCCGCTTGATCGGCGAGCTCTCCGTACGAATCGGCATACGCCTTCACACGTTGCGCAATCTGACGTGAGGTAAGCCATTGCGGAAAGGCTGAGGAGAGCACAGCCAACACATCAAGCTCATGCTTGCCCCATTTGTCGGAAAAACGTCGCCTACCGTTACTTCCCTCAGCCATTAGTCCTCACGTCTCGTTAACGTTTCTTTTTAAGTGCTTGGCCTCGTAAGCCGCACACAACATTCTATGATAGAGGTTTTTTAAGCGATTTGTGCCTATTTCACGAAAAAACATCGTTTTCGTGTTGCATGGCCGTCCAAAATCAGACCCAATCGTCCGGTTCCACGCCCTGCGGGCCGACATATTCGCCATTCGGCACATAGCTTGGTTCGCCTTGATCCTCCAGTCGCGCGTCGCTAAACAGCATCACATCCCTGCCGAAGGTCCAATCGCCATCGATATCAACGGATTTCGCCGCGGCGAGCGAAGGCACACCGTATGGGAAACGGGCATCGAAATCGTGGATGTTCTTGTAATAGCGCGCGTCCAAATGGACGTCGGGGAAGATGTAGTTGCCGTCTTCCATCTCGTACTGGTCCGTCAGATGGAATCGGTCGGACCGCATGATGAACAAATCGTCAGTGGTCTTCACCGGCAGGAAACGCATACGGTCGACGCATACGCAGGTCGCGCCATCGAAAAGCGACACCGCGGCTCCCATGGCGGTCTCCAGCTGAATGACCGGCTCGCTGGTCGGATCGGTCGGGTCGACCGTCTTCTTATTGCGGATTACCGGAAGGGGAAGCACGCCGTCATAGGATGCGAGTTTCGCTTTCAGCGCATCGATACGCACCCAAATGCTGTTCGTGTTGAAGTACGGATGCTTGTCGATGTTCTGCGCGTCGTCCTTGTCGTCTGGATGGACCTGGCTCATCTCACGCAGCATCAGACGGCCCGTGGCCTTGTCTCGCACGATGTGGCCGCCCTTATGATCGGCTGGGGTGCGTTTGGCGACCTCGATCATGAACGGTGCGCCCGTATTCTCGAAATGCTGCGCAAGCGTACGGGAGGGACGCGCGCCCAGGTTGTCGGAATTGGAGATGAAAAGGTATTTGAACCCCTGCGCCTCAAGCGCGTCAAGCAGACCGGATTCCCAAATGGTGGAGAACAGGTCGCCGTGGCCCGGCGGGCACCATTCGAGTTCCGGATTGGCCGGGAAGCTGACGGGCATTCCCGTTTCCGCGCTGATCTTCGGCTCCTGATGCTGGATGATTTCCATCGGGATGTCTTCCTGATGGAATTTCTTATTGGTCTGCAGCACCTTCATGGTGTCTTTGGAGGTACGGAAGGAGTTCATCAGGGTCAATGGCAGATCGACGCCAAGTCTGGTCCGCGCGGTCAACACCTGTCCGATGATGATGTCGATGAAACGCATCTGCCGTGCCTTGTGGCGACGTACCGGCAGCAGCGACTTGGCGCAATCGAGTCCCATCGAAGTGCCAAGACCGCCGTTAAGCTTCAGGAACGCCGTTTTGGCGAACGCGTCAACGGCCTTGTCGTGATTGATGGTCTCATACACGTCATGGAAGCTGGGAACGCTGACGAGCGGTTCGACCTCGTCCTCACGAACCCAACTGCTGGCCTCCTCATTGCGCCAGACCTCGTACAGACGACGGAACTGGGCGATGGCCATGTCGGTCATTCCGTGCTTCCGCATCTTCGCGGCAGAGTATTCGAATACGTCCTCAGTCAATGTCTCTCCCTTTCGAACGGGCGTTGTTATTCGATGCGCTTATGCCATAATACGACATTCCGCTAAAATCGGGGGCATTTAGACACAGAACCAACATGAACTTCCGGTGGAGCAATTGCCGGAAAACCCTCAAATATCCGAAGCCAAACTCTCCGGAATGGATGCGACTCGCTTTCCGACACGATGTGTTTGAAAAACCGTAGAGATTATGCTATGTTTCATATTCGGTGCTTTTCGCACCGTTCGGACCATAGCGCAGTTTGGTAGCGCACTTGACTGGGGGTCAAGGGGTCGCGGGTTCAAATCCCGCTGGTCCGACCAAGAAAGCCCGTCATTCCGCCGTTTTCCACGGCATCGAAACGGCGGGGTTTTCGTTATGTTTGGGCAGGTTTGGGCAGTGAACTGCGGCATACAGCCCCTCAGAATGGCATCTATCGGAGCCGGAAGCCGGACGTCAGGACGGTCTTGAGCGCATGCAAATATGTAGCCTGCGATATTTTTCATGTTTCTTGCCGTTTAATGCGATTAACGCATGGGTTCAGAGAGGTGATTCGGTTTGCAGCAGAACGACACGCAGCCACAGTTCGACGACGTCGACGAATTCGCCCATGTGTTCGATTCAACGCTTCCCGAAGACGAATGGAAGATTCGATTGCCCCGCGAGCTTGGCTTGGAAGCCCGCGAACGCGCTCGGCATGATGGCATCACGCTTACCGAATTGACCCGCAGGGCACTCTTGTCCGACGATTCCGATGGCTGTTCAGACGCGGTCGGCATCGGGCGCATGCCAAAGAACAGCGACGGGCGCAAACAGCTTGGCGACGAATGGAAGATCAAACTCCCCTACGCCGTAGGCCATAAGGCGCGGGCCAAGGCCAAGCAGGACGGCATTTCATTAAGCTCGCTCGCGCGCAGAGCCATAACGGGGTATCTCAGAACACGCAACCAGGATGAACATCCTCTGTTCTGACGCTGTCGGCCTAAGCTGTGCGTAAAGGAAAACAAAAGCCGGCAACGACCCAGATTCAATAAGGCAGATGGGCGTGCGCCATGGTCTAAACCAGGCGCACGCCCATCTTCTAACAGTTCCGGTGGTTACTTGCGTTTCTTCTTCTCACGGACATTCACCGAAATCTGAATCGGCGATCCTTCGAAGCCGAATTCCTCGCGCAGACACCGTTCGATGTAGCGGCGATAGCCATGCTCCAAGAAGCCGGTGGCGAAGATCACGAAGCGCGGCGGTCTGGTGGACGCCTGCGTCGCGAACAGGATTCGCGGCTGCTTGCCGCCACGCAGCGGATGCGGGTGGGCAGCTTGGATCTTGCCAAGGAACGCGTTGAGTTTGCCGGTGGGGATGCGCTTGTCCCATGATGCCAAGGCGCCACGCATGGCATTGGCCAAACGATTGGTGTGCCATCCGGTCTTTGCCGACAGATTGACGCGCTGAGCCCAAGTGACGCGATTGAACTCGGTCTTCCACAGGCGTTCCATACGCTGACGGTCGAACTCGTCCATCAGGTCCCACTTGTTGAACACAAGCACGATGCAACGGCCCGCGTCCACGGCCTGGCTCATGACCTTCAGGTCTTGGTCGGAAATCGGCTGGGAGGCATCGAACAGCACCAAGGCAAGCTCGGAACGTTCGATCGCGGCCTGCGTACGCAACGAGGAGAAGTATTCCGCGCCGGACAGCTTGTGCAGACGACGTTTGATACCTGCGGTATCGATGAACAGCCAATCCTCGCCATCGACGGTGACGACCTCATCGACCGGATCTCGCGTGGTGCCCGCAAGATCGTTGACGACGGTGCGTTCCTCGTGGGCCAGCTGATTGAGCAGGGAGGATTTGCCGACGTTCGGACGTCCGACCAGAGCCACGCGGCGCAGATGCGACGGCGTAAGGAAGCCGGATGTCCTTTCCGCTTTCTCCAACGAGTCGAGTGCGGCGTCAAGCAGTTCGCCGATGCCACGACCATGCATGGCGGAAATGCCATACGGCTCCCCCAGACCCATCTTCCAGAATTCGGCGGTCAGGTATTCGCTTTCGCGATCATCGACCTTGTTCACCGCAAGCGTCACCGGCTTGCCGGCGGCACGGAGCATTTTGACGATGCGTTCGTCCGTGTCGGTGAGGCCAACCAGACCGTCCACCACGAGAATCACGGCATCGGCAAGCTGCACGGCGATTTGCGCTTGGGATGCGATGGCGGATTCGATGCCTTCCACGTCGGCTTCCCAGCCGCCCGTGTCGACCAGTTTGAAATCGGTGCCGCACCATTCGGCGTCGTAGCTCACACGGTCGCGAGTCACGCCGGGGGTGTCCTCCACCACGGCTGCGCGACGGCCGAGAATACGGTTCACCAGAGTGGATTTGCCGACGTTCGGACGTCCGACCACGGCAAGTACGCCGACCGGTTTCGGACCATTCTTGCTTTCGCCACCAGAGAACGCCGTTCCATCGATCAGCTCCTCATCGCCTTCATCCAGCTCATAGCCTTCGAGGTTGGAAACGTACTGGCGGTATTCCTGTTCCTCGATGGCGTCGTCAACGATACGGACGAGCACGTCAAGGGTCTCGCCGAAGTTGAGATCGGAGTTGTCGACGGTCAACACGCCTTCCGCGGCGGATGTGAAGTTGGTGACTTTCGAATCGGCCTTGTCGCGTGCCGCGACATTCTCCGCACCCACACCCGAGACGGCCTGTCCGCTACGTCGGGCCTGACGGACCTCTTCACGCGCGGTAAGCAGGATGCGCACTTCGGCGTCGGGAGCGACGACAGTGGTGATATCACGGCCCTCAGCAACAATACCGGCGCCTTCGGAGAAGGAATCGACCGAAGCCTCTCGTGCGATGTAGGCACGTTGCGCGGCGATCAACACGTGACGCACGGGGATGATGTTGGACACCTTGGACACGTGCGAAGAGACCTCGGAAGAACGGATGGCCTCGCTGATGTCCTCGCCATCGGCGTACACCTTCGGATCGTCCGGATCGACGCTGATGTCGAAATGGCTGTCGGTGAAGAATTCGCCGACGGTTTCGGTGACGAGCTGCTCATCGATGGTTTCGGCATCCAAATCGATGCCTTTGTGCATGCACCACCAGGCGCAGGCACGGTACATCGCGCCTGTGTCGAGGTATGCGAAACCATAATATTTGGCCAGTGCCTTGGACGTGGATGATTTGCCGACGCCCGCAGGCCCATCAATAGCTACACGGATCACAGTCCCACCGCCTTGGATAGAGAACGGACCTCAGCCTGCGACAACACGCGATACGTGCCGCTTTTCAGGTCGCCGAGTTTGATCGGACCGATCTGCGTGCGTACCAGACGCTTGACGGGAAAACCGATCGAGCCGAAAATACGGCGCACGATGCGGTTCTTGCCCGAATGCAGCACGACCTTGACCAACGTGCTTTCGCGGCTGGAGTCGAGAATAGCGCAGCGGTCGAGTTTGATCCACCCATCGTCGAGCTTCACGCCCGTGGTGACGAGCCTGCGGCACACCTGACCGCTGATGCGTCCTTCCAGCGTGGCGATGTAGGTCTTTTCGACCTCATATTTGGGGTGCATGACGTGCTGGCTCAGTTCGCCGTCGTTCGTCATGAGGATTAGGCCTTCCGAATCATAATCCAGACGGCCCATGTGGAAAATACGCTCGTACTTGTCTCCGACGATGTCGCGCAAAGTGTAGCGTCCCTTGGGATCCTCCATGGCGCTCAGCACGCGTTTTGGCTTGTTCAACGCAAGCGTGACATGGTTCGGGTTCACGCGCACGCGAGAACCGTCGACACGGACCTCCTGACGTTTCGGATCGACTCGGGTGCCAAGTTCGGTAATCAGCTCGCCATCGATCTCAACGCGACCATCGGTGATGATTTCCTCGCATTTACGGCGCGAGCCGAAGCCCGCCTGAGCGAGAAGTTTCTGCAGGCGAATGCCTTCATTGTCATGATTGTGCGCCTTGGCGGCGCGAGAATATGCGTTTGGCATCGTTCTCCCAACGTGGCCGGATAATACTTACAGGGACTGCTGGTAGTATGGCAGTCGTTTGGCGGCTTTCATAAAAACCGCAACTTGTCCACTATATGACAGAGGAAAGACTATGACTGCTGTTGAAGCAACGTCCGTAACAGAGGAAGAACAGAGCAAGCCACTGGCCCTTCGCGTAGGCGCGGAGCTGGTGGGAAGCTTCATCATCTGCTTCGCCATCTACTCGATTTGCACGCTTGGTTCCGCGATCTACGGCGTGAATATGGCGTTCATCGCCCTGCTGACAGGTTTGGTGTACGCCGCCGCCACCCTGATATTCGGCACGATTTCCGGCGCCCAGTTCAATCCGGCGGTCTCCGTTGCGGCGATGCTGTCCGGCAAAACCCATGTGCTTGACGGAGTGCTCTATATTATCGTTCAGGTGCTGGGTGGTATCGGCGCAGGCGCCGCCATCCGCTTCCTGCTGCCGACATCCGAGCAGGTAACGCTGAAAATCTGGCTGACGCCGGTCATTAACGGTTTTGACAAGAATTCCGTCTCCTATGCCACGCTCGGCAACTATGGCGTGTCCTTCAGCATCACTCTGGCCATCGCCGTTGAACTCGTCGCGGGCATCATCATCGTCGCCACCGCGCTCAACACCACCAGTGAAGCCGGAAAGACCAATACCAGCCATGCCATCGCCATGGGTCTCGCCTACGGTGTCGGCGCCGCAATCTCCTATCCGGTAACAGGCGCAGCTCTGAATCCGGCTCGTGCCACTGGCATCGCCATCTTCGCCCAGAATCAGGGCCTTTCCCAAGAGCCTCTGCAGCAGCTGTGGGTGTTCTGGATCTGCCCGATTCTCGCAGCCGCCATCGTCTCGCTTGTGGCCATAGTCGCGTCCATGATCGGCACCAAGAAAAACGTTTCGGAAGCCGAGCAGGATTCCGAAACGCTGGAAACCATAGCCGACGACGCGTCAGACGATGCCGACGGGCACGAGGGCGAGCAGGATGAACAGTCCGACGCCCAGACCGATGCCGATGAAAGCGTCGAAGCCAACTGAACGGACTTTCCAAGGACTACGCTCGCGCATTACGAGTCTGATTAGTCCTGTTATGATGGCCGTCACCGCGATTACCGTGGTGGCGGCTTTTACATGGCCTAAGACCGCAAGCACTGTGGCTATAACCACCATTGCCGCAACGATCCATTCAAACCACGGCTTGCCTTCATGGTCTTCGGAAACGTAGGGATGACTCATATCGCAGGCCTTTCGCTATATGTCAACGCGCGTCCGCGCACGGAACGCAATCATAATAATAAAACGTGGCGTCCGAAACCAGCGAATGGTTTCGGACGCCACGTCATTTATCGCGCCGCAACGCTCCCAGCTTGCCGGTCGACGCTTCCACTGAACTCAGTGGAAGAAGTGTCGGGTACCGGTCACATACATGGTGACGCCGGCCTTGCGGGCCGCCTCGAACACTTCCTCATCACGAATGGACCCACCAGGCTGGACGATGGCCTTGACACCGGCGTTGATCAGAATCTCGGCACCGTCGGCGAACGGGAAGAACGCGTCGGACGCGGCCACCGCTCCCTTGGTGCGGTTGGCTCCGTCAGCCAGCGTGTTGGCACGCTCGACGGACAGATTGGCGGAATCCACACGATTGACCTGGCCCATGCCGATGCCTACGGTTGCCTGATCGTGAGCGATAAGTATGGCGTTGGATTTGACGCAACGGATGGCACGCCATGCGAACACCAGATCCCTGACGGTTTCAGCGTCGGCCGGCTCGCCGGAAACCAGCTTCCACGCGTTCGGATCGTCGCCTGGAGCGTCAATCAGATCGGTGGACTGCACGAGCAGACCGCCGTCAATCTGACGGAACTGGGTCTTGTTCTTCGGAGGCTCAGACACCTTCAGGATACGCAGGTTCTTCTTCTTGGTCTGGAGCAATTCAAGCGCATCGGCGTCGTAATCGGGCGCGACGATGACTTCGGTGAAGATTGGACGAACACTTTCGGCCATTTCCATGGTGACCTTGCTGTTCGCAGCAATCACACCGCCATAGGCGCTCATCGGATCGCATGCGTGCGCCTTCTTGTGCGCCTCTGCCACGGTAGCGCCAATGGCCAGACCGCATGGATTGTTGTGCTTGACCACTGCGACGGCGATCTGAGGCGCGAAATCCCACACGGCACGCCATGCGGCGTCGGCATCGACGTAATTGTTGTAGCTCATCGGCTTACCGCCAAGCTGTTCGGCGTGTGCGAAGCCGTTCTGGTTGAGCGGATCCAGATACAGCGAAGCCTGCTGGTGAGGGTTCTCGCCGTAACGCAGCACGTGCGCGCGGTCCCACGTACGGGTGAACGTGGCTGGGAACTTGGCCTCATTCACTTCGGTCTCGCCTTCGGAAACCGGCTGTTCGATGGACGCCGGCTTCGGCCAATGCTTCGCGGTCCACTCGTTGATGGTGGCGTCGTAGGCGGCCGTATGGGCGAACGCCTTTCCTGCGAGCCAGCGACGCTCATCAAGGGAGAAGCCCTCGCCGTTCTCGATGCGGGAGGCGACGAGTGCATAATCGTTCGGATCGGTGATGATGGCGACGGTGGCGCTGTTCTTGGCTGCGCCACGCACCATGGACGGACCGCCGATATCGATCTTTTCGATGGTGGCGGCTTCGTCAGCTCCGGAGCGGACCGTGTCGGCGAACGGATACAGATTGACGACCACCAGATCGAACGGCTTGATGCCAAACTTCTCGAGCTGGGAGGCATGGTCGGGGTTGGTCATGTCGGCGAGGATACCGGCATGGATATGCGGGTCAAGGGTCTTGACGCGGCCATCAAGGCATTCCGGGAAACCAGTGACTTCGGAGACCTCGGTCACTTTGACACCCAGCTCAGCCAGACGCTTCGCGGTGGAACCGGTGGAAACCACCTCGGTGCCCGCCTTGATGAACGCTTCGGCAAGCACCTCGATGCCTTCCTTATGGAAGACTGATACCAGAGCCCGTCGTATCGGTCGATTCGTTGTTGTCACCCTGATCCTCCTTGTTATTGTTGTTCGAGGCGACCGTGCGAAGCGCACGTGTTTCCTCACGGCTGTTTTCCGTGGATTCGGGAGCGGTCTCCCTCTTTCCACGTTCGCGTATACGCTTCATCATCCAGCGTATGGCGAAAAATATGCTCACGGCCACCAAAGTCAGCAGCCATGCGGAGAACAAACCCATGGCGGTGGGTTGTCCCACCTTACGGGTTGACGCGATCACGTCTACGCCGACGTGCGCAAGATGTTTCGATCCCAAGCCTCCGTTTCCCAAGGCGAACAGCAAGCTGGAAGCCACGGACACGACGGCGCTGGTAATCGAAAAAGCAGCAATCGGATAGGCAAAACTCAGCACAACGCGTTTGACGTCGATGTTCCGTCCTGATTCACCTACTCTGATATGGAATCCCTTATTAAACAACATGACGACCATGCCGGTAGCAAAAGCGGATGCCAATGGTATGCACATCAGCGCGATTCTCACCCAATCCGTCTCAACCGCCTGTGGCATCATACCGAAAAGCGGCAAGGCGGGGAGCCCGTCGCCCTGCCCGGTCCATAATGTGAATTCGGCTAAATCGCCGATTGAGAAGCCGGCGCCGAAAGTCCATGAGACAGCCCAAATCATCAGATTCGGAAGCCATGCGAGCATACTGATCGTGGTAAGAATACGAGACCCGTTCTGCATGCCCGAAAGTTCATATAGCTTCGCTATCGATGATTGATTGCTTATTGCCCAAAAAACAACGACGATCAGACCGACCAGCAGATACGCCGCCTCCAGCAGCATCCCTAGGACGGAACCGATGACCATGGTCTTTCGCACCGGCGATGACACATGAGATCGAATCCATTCGGTACAGGCTTGGGTCCATGACGCATTCGGAATCGCCGCGACCGCATATCCGAGGATGAAAACAAGCGCCGTTTTGATGGCGATCATCGTCATCGAATCAACGATTTCGATATTTATGCTTCTGGCGAAGAAGATGTTTACGGCTTCCCAAAAGACCAGACCGGCCGCGAATCCACGCAGACTCGTGCCGAATCTTCTGGCGAGCTGCGCGATAAGGGCGATAAGCAGTACCGTCAAGAGCAACGGCACAATCGTCAACGTGATGACATCAGTCTTGAACCCGATACCTTGGCTGAGCAGCACCAACGCCTCGGTAAGAGGCACCGAGAAGGCGGAGAGATTGTCCCCGCCTTCTTCCATGGATATGACCAGAAGCATTAGGGCCATATAGCAGCCCAAGGCAACGGCGTAAATAATCATGGACGCTGCCGCGACGGCAAGCCCTTTCAGCCAATACTTCAGGTTCGTCATCATAGCGATTGGGAAGCGAGCACCTCTCGCATGATTTCAGCGGTCTGTCCGGGAGTACGACCGACACGGATGCCAACGGCCTCAAGGGCTTCTTTCTTATCCTGCGCGGTGCCCTTGCCGCCGGAAACGATGGCGCCGGCATGGCCCATCTGCTTGCCTTCCGGCGCGGTGAATCCCGCGATGTAGGCCACGACGGGCTTGGTCATATGTTCGGAAGCCCACTTGGCAGCGTCCTGTTCGGCGCTGCCACCGATTTCGCCGATCATGACAACGGCTTTGGTGGCTTCATCGTTCTCAAAGGCTTCCAAAGCCTCCTGCAAGGTCGTGCCGACGATCGGATCGCCGCCCGCGCCAAGGCATGCGGTGAAACCGATGTCAGACAGCTCCCCCATCAGCTGATAGGTCAACGTTCCGGACTTGGACACCAAACCCAACGGGCCGCGGGACACGATGCCATCTGGAATAATGCCGAGGTTGCAGCCCTTGGCGTCCTTAGAAGATGGCAGCGTCAACAGACCAGGACAATTCGGCCCAACGATGCGCACGCCCTTACGCAAGGCCAACTCGACGAAATACGCGCTGTCCGCCACCGGAATGCCTTCGGTGATGACGACAATCAGTTCGATGCCGGCTTCAATGGCCTCAACGACGGCGTCCTTGGCGAAGCGCGGCGGCACGAACACGACGCTTGCTTTGGCTCCAGTGGCTTCGATGGCTTCAGAGCAGTTGGCGAACACGTGAATGGTGGCGTCCTCGCCATTTTTGGCTTCAGGGAAGGTGACGTCCAGCCCAGCCTTGCGGGCGTTCACGCCACCGACGATGTTGGTGCCGGCCTTGAGCATGCGGGCCGTGTGGGTCATGCCCTGATGCCCGGTCATGCCCTGGACGATGACCGGAGCGCCATCTTCAATGAAAAGCGTCATTTCAGCGAACCTCCTTGGCCGCGAAACGTGCGGCCTGCTGTGCGGCTTCCTCCATGGTCTGAGCGACGTGCAGGTTGGCGCGGCCGGCTTGGGCCAAAATGTTCAGACCTTCCGCCGCCGCATTGCCATCGAATCGCACGACGATAGGCTTGCTGCTGCCAAGTTCGTCAAGCGCCTCGAGAATGCCCTTCGCGACCTGTTCACACGAGGTGATGCCACCGTACACATTGATGAGCACGGATTCGACCTGCGGGTCGGACAGCACGATTTCAAGACTATTCGACATCACTTCGGCGGAAGCGCCTCCGCCGATGTCGAGGAAGTTTGCGGGCTTGACATTCGTGCCCTGATCCTCGCCTGCGCCTGACACCGCGTCAAGAGAGCTCATGACGAGTCCCGCACCATTGCCGATCACACCGACGGAACCCTTGAGATGCACATAATGCAGTCCATGTTCGCGGGCTTTTTGCTCATATGGATCGACATGAATCGGATCGGTGAAACGTTTCCAACCATCATGGCGGAACGATGCATTGTCATCAAGGGAGATCTTGGCGTCCAGCGCGCACAACGACTTGGAAGATTCGTCATCCGGATCGCCGATTTTTGCAAGCGGGTTGATTTCCACAAGCGTGGCGTCGTTCTCCTTGAAGCAACGCCACATTTTCAGCAGAATCTGCGCGGCCTGATCAACATCGGCATGATAGAAGCCGATGCTTTCAGCCATCTTGGTGGCCGCTCCCAAATCGAAATCGTCAAGAGCATCGATATGCAGACGCTTCACGGATTCCGGATGCTCTTTGGCGATTTCCTCAACCTCAGTACCGCCATTCGCAGTGGCGAGCACGTCGAAATCACGAGAGGATCGGTCCACTGAGATGGAGACGTAATACTCGTGAAGGATGTTCTTCGCCTCGGCCACCAGCACGCCGCTGACCTTGTGCTTGTGAATGGTCATCGGCAGAATGTCTTCCGACGCGAGAATGGACTCGTCACGGGTCTTGGCGAGCTTGACTCCGCCGGCCTGGCCACGGTGTCCAATCTTCACCTGCGCCTTAATCACATTGGGATATCCAATCTGGTCGGCCGCTTCGGCGACTTCATGGGAGTTCTGGGCGAATATTGCCTTAGGAGTCGGGATACCCTGTTCTTCGAGCAATTCCCTGGCTTGATACTCATAGAGATCCATGGATCATTCCCTTTGGTTGTTTGTTCTGAATGGTTGACGAAAACGGAGTTATCAGGCAGGCATGCACACCAGCGAGCTTGTCGGATAATCGCCTAGCGATTTCATGCCGTCAATACCGGTAAGTTCCATGACGAAGCTGAATCCAGCAACGACGCCTCCGCACTTCTCGATGAGGCTACGCGCCGCATTGGCGGTTCCACCGGTGGCGATCAGATCGTCGACGATCAATACGCGCACTCCCTCATGGACAACGTTGGTTTCGATTTCCATTGACGCCTGACCATATTCGAGGTCATAGCTTTGCGACATGGTTTCTGGAGGCAATTTGCCGGCTTTACGGACCGCGATAAACCCCTTTCCGAGACGGGCGGCCAACGCTGGACCGAACAGGAATCCACGGGCTTCAAGGCCGGCGACCATGTCGAAATCATCGACGTCTACTGGCAATGCCGCTTCAAGGGCCCCCATCAAAATACCGAACGCGCGCGCATCAGCCAACACCGGCATGAAATCGCGGAATAGGATGCCCTCCTTCGGAAAGCCCGGAATAGTACGTATTTTCGATACAAGATATGCTGCGTCTTCGGCTCCAACTTTGTTCAAGCCCGAAACGGCGATATCCGATGCTGCCATGACAGTGGTTTCCTTCTACCTTGGTTTACGGCACTTTGAATTATAGGTTTCCCGTGCGAAAAAGAACGGCGAAAACCTCAAAAATGAGATTTTCGCCATCTAAAAATCAAAGAAATCAATCGTTCTTCTGCTCGTCAATGGGCTGCTGAATAACATCGGCATCCTGTACGGGCTCTTCAGTCACGTCGACGATAGGCTTCTGGTCGGGCTCGTCTTCCTTGGATAGCGGATTGCCGTTCTCATCGACCTCATCATCATGCACGTATGCCGGACGGACATATTCACGGCTGATGGCGTTGAAGCCGAAACGCAGTTGCGATCCTTCGGAATCAACGACGATCTCCTCGTATTCCGTATCGACGGAAACGACCTTGCCGATGATGCCACCGATGGTGATCACTTCAGTGCCGGGCTGCAGATTAGAACGGAAATCCTGACGTTCAGCTTGCTGCTGCTTGGCTTTCTTGGACTGCCAGAACATCATGCCGAACATTACAACGATAAGAACAACGAGAAAAAGGATATCCAAAATAAACTCCTCGGAGTCAGGGTCTCAACCGGAACACATTACTCAAGATGTGAAGTCTATGACATCTTATTGACATCATATGCGGATTCGTCGGGAGTAATACCAAGATGCTCCCATGCCTTGCGCGTGGCCACGCGGCCTTTCGGCGTGCGGATGAGGAAGCCCTCACGTACCAGATACGGTTCGCATACCGTTTCCACCGTTTCCGACTCCTCGCCCACCATGGCCGCCAGATTGTTCAAGCCGACGGGGCCTCCGTTGAAATTGGTGACGATGGCCTTAAGCACTGCTATATCCAGACGGTCAAGACCTTCGGTATCGATCTGATAAAGCGCCAACGCCTCCTTGACATCATCGGGACGCACCGATTCGAGATCGTGCACGATGGCCCAATCCCTAACACGACGAAGCAGGCGGTTGGCAATTCTCGGCGTGCCGCGGGAACGCATGGCCAGTTGGCGAGCGGCCCCGTCCTCCAACTGGATTCCCAACACTGCGGAGGAACGCTCAATCAGCTTTTCAAGCTCCTCATGCGGGTAGAAATCCAGATGCGCCGTGAAACCGAACCGCGCACGCAGCGGCGAGGGAAGCATGCCCTCTCGCGTGGTGGCACCGATAACCGTAAACCGAGGCAATGTCAGCGGAATGGATGAAGCTCCAGGGCCTTTGCCGACCATCACATCAACACGGAAATCCTCCATGGCGATGTACAGCAGTTCCTCGGCGGCACGGGGCAGACGGTGGATCTCATCGATAAAGAGCACCTCGCCAGCGTCCAGCGAACTCAGAATCGAAGCCAAATCACCAGCATGTTGGATGGCGGGACCGGAAGTGACGCGGATTGGAACTTCCAATTCATTGGCCACAATCATGGCCAAAGTGGTTTTGCCAAGTCCCGGAGGCCCCGCAAGCAGGATATGGTCCGGAGGAACGTCACGTTTTCGAGCAGCATCGAGGAAAAGCTGCAACTGCGCTTTGAGTCTTGGCTGTCCGATGAATCCCTCAAGGATATGAGGACGAAGCTCCTCGTCGCTGACCGGTTCGTTGCCGACGGGTGCGGCGGAAACCATACGGAGGGATTCCTCGTTCGCCCCGGTGTTCGGCTGTTCGAATGTATCAGTGTTCGTCATAATGGTCCGTTTCATCTACCTCTATCCAACGATGTCAGCGCGAGCTTCAGCACGCGTGGAACATCCTCGGCGTTCAACGGCGTCTCGATTTGATTATCGGCGCAGACCGTCTGCACCGCATGGACAGCGTCCTGCTGGTGCCATCCCAAAGACATCAGACCCTCGACGACCTGTTCGGCCCCAGTGTCTTCAGGAGTCGAAGCGGTTGCGGAAGAACCCTCGATCTGGCTCAGATCAATGGAACCTTTCAGTTCGAGGATGATTTTCTGCGCGCCTTTCTTGCCTAATCCCGGAGCCTTGGCCAACGCAGTGGCATCACCATCCGCCACAGCCCTCGCAAGTCGATCGGGAGGCAAAGTGGACAGCAACGATAGCGCGACTTTCGGTCCGATGCCACTGACCTTCTGCAATTGCAGGAACATGCGTTTCGAGGCCAGCGTGCCGAAGCCGAATAAAGTGATGGCGTCCTGGGACACATTCAACGAAGTGTAGACCTTGATTTCCTGGCCGGCGTGCATGGAAGCCAAGTCGGCGGATGGCATCCTGACCTCGTAGCCGACTCCCCCGACCTCGATAATGGCCGATACGGCGTCTACCGACTCCACATGGCCACGTAGCATGCCAATCATTATGGACGTCTCCTTCGCACAGGTCTAGAACATCTGTTCGATACAGCTTACATGCCTCTGCGGACGCCTTGTCTGCGCGCTGCTTTTTGCGAAGCCTGCGCCCACTGTCGTTGCGCCGCCGTGAGATGCTGTTCGCGTTCGCCGCCTTGCAGCGCACCAGCCGGACGCAACGCGTGACAGATCGCAATAGCCAGCGCGTCAGCCGCATCAGCCGGCTTTGGCAGCGTGTTCAAGCCCAATATCCGCGCCACCATACGTTCCATCTGGATTTTCTCTGCTTTGCCGTTGCCGGTGATTGCAAGCTTTGATTCCGTCGGCGTATGCAACGCTACAGGAATGCCGCGTTGCGCCGCAGCGAGCATCGCCAACCCTGCCGCCTGTGCGGTTCCCAGCACCGTGTTACGGTTTTCTTGCGCAAACACTCGTTCGATGGACACCGCATCGGGAGTAAATCGTTCGATTTTTTCCACCAAGCCGTTGTAGATGGCCAGCAGACGCAGATCCTGGGAGGTTTTTGGATCGGAACGCACCACATCCACGTGGATAAAAGAAAGCCGGCGGTATGCGCCGGCTTCAATCACGCCGACCCCGCAGCGAGTCAGCCCGGGGTCGACGCCAAGAATAATCACGCTGGATTACTCCTCGTCAAGCTGGGCCATGACCTCGTCGGAGGCGGTCCAGTTGGAGTAGATGTTCTGGACATCGTCCAGATCATCGAGGTTGTCGATGAGCTTGGAGACCTTCTGGGCATCCTCAAGGCTCAGCTCGACCTCGTTCTTCGGCATCATGACCAGATCAGCGGAATCGTAATCGAAACCGGCGTCCTGGAGAGCCTTGCGCACGTCGATCATGTCGGACGGATCGGTGATGACGGTGAATACCTCACCATCGTCGGTCACGTCTTCGGCACCGGCTTCGGCGGCCTTCTCGAACAGGTTGTCGAAGTCAACGCCTTCGGCCGGAACAACGATCTGTCCCTTGCGTTCGAAGTTGAAGCTCACGGAACCAGTGGTGGCCAGGGAGCCATTGCCCTTGGTCAGGGTGGAACGCACGTCGGCGGCCGCACGGTTGCGGTTGTCGGTGAGGCATTCGATGATCAGGCCAACACCTGCCGGGGCGTAACCCTCGTACACGATGTCTTCATAGTTGGCGCCGCCGGCTTCCTCACCGGAACCACGCTTGACGGCGCGCTTGATGTTGTCGGCCGGCATGGAGGCCTTCTTGGCCTTGTAGATGGCGTCATACAGGGACGGGTTGCCGTCGGGATCGCCGCCACCCATACGTGCTGCGATCTCGATGTTCTTGATCAGCTTGGCGAACAGCTTGCCGCGCTTCGCGTCGATGGCGGCCTTCTTGTGCTTGGTGGTCGCCCACTTGGAATGACCTGACATAATGCTCCTAGGCAGGTTGCGGATGTTTCAAACGAAATGATTCTAAAGCGGTTCGCCGACAAAATGCCGAATACGAACCTGTGGCATTTCGCTTTTCGAACTTTTGGATGGGGTCTGCCCCCGGCTGTGACTACCGCCGATATGTTTTCTCCCCTATGACCATTTGGCGCTTGGCTTCGAAGATGCGTTGGAATACGGTGACTAATCCCAATCCGGCCAACAGTATCATGGCGATGGCGAGCCACAATCCCTGACGCGTCAATCCGGTGATGGCCATGCCCACCAGAATGATGGTCAAGCGATCGGCACGAGTGGCGATGCCGTTTTTCACCTCATAGCCGACTGATTCGGCACGAGCACGGGCATATGAAGTGACGAACGATGTCATCACGGCCACCGCGGCGGCGGCGATACCGATCATGCTCGTATAGTCAGGCGTGTTGTCGATGGCCGTATGCCACCAGTCACGATGCATAAGAAAGAAGATGATCACGCCTACGAGCATCGCCCAATCAGCGATGCGATCGAGCGTGGAGTCGAGAAAAGCCCCGAATTCGGTCCCACCCGTGGTAAGCGCGGCGATCGAGCCATCCAACGAATCGGCAAGCACAAGCAGAGTCAGAACAACCGCTCCCCCAAATAGCCATCCGGTCACACCGGTGGCGATGGCCACGACGATGGTGCCGACAGCACCAATCACCGTCACCGCATTGGCGGTCAGTCCTATGGCGATCAACGCTTTGGCTATTGGCTCGATGAGTTTTTTGAACGGCGCACGAAGATGCTCAAGCATGTGTTACTTCCTTCTCGATGAGAAAATGAGAAACGGCGCACAAACCTCTTGTCGAGATTCGTGCGCCGTTTCACGGTTCATGGTCGCGTGCGACTTGTTGCCACCGGTCTCGCTCAGTCGGCGAGGGCGGCCTTGAAGTCGTCTGCGGTGTTGACCTGGACGCGCTTCTTGATTACGGTCAGAATGTTCGCCTTCGCCTCATCGACCGGCACGCCGTTCAACTGGCTGCCGTCGCGGAAGCGGAAGCTGACCGCGTTGTTGTTCATATCCTCTTCGCCGACGATGAGGATGAACGGCGCCTTGGACTTGGATGCGTTGCGGATCTTCTTGCCGAAGCGATCGTCGGACAGGTCGATCTCGCAACGGACGGTCTCCTCTTCCAAGCTGGCGATGAACTTCTGCAGGTGCGGGGCGAACTCGTCCGCGACCGGCACGCCAAGCACCTGGACCGGGGCGAGCCACGCCGGGAAGGCGCCCGCGTAATGCTCAAGCAGCACCGCGAAGAAGCGTTCGATGGAGCCGAACAGCGCGCGGTGGATCATCACCGGACGCTGGTGCGTGCCATCGGCGGCGATGTATTCGAGCTTGAAACGTTCCGGAAGGTTGAAGTCGAGCTGGATGGTGGACACCTGCCAGGTACGTCCGATGGCGTCACGGGCCTGCACGGAGATCTTCGGACCGTAGAAGGCTGCGCCGCACGGATCGTCGACCAAGTCCAAACCGGATTCCTTGGCGACCTCGGCCAGCGTGTTGGTGGCTTCCTCCCAAATCTCGTCGGAACCGACGTACTTGTGCGGATCCTTGGTGGACAGCTCCAGATAGAAGTCATCCAGACCGAAGTCCTTCAACAGGCCGAGCACGAAGGTAAGCAGGCTCTTAAGCTCGTCCTTCATCTGCTCGCGGGTGCAGTAGATGTGGGAATCATCCTGAGTCAAGCCGCGCACGCGGGTCAGGCCATGCACTTCGCCGGACTTCTCATAACGGTACACGGTGCCGAATTCGAACAGGCGCAGCGGCAGCTCACGGTAGGAACGCTGGCGGGACTTGAAGATCAGGTTGTGCATCGGGCAGTTCATCGGCTTCAGGTAGTAATCGAAGCCTTGCTTGATGACGTTGCCGTTCTCGTCCTTCTCCTCGTCCAGACGCATCGGCGGATACATGCTGTCCTTGTACCACTGCAGGTGGCCGGAGGTCTCATACAGGCCGCCCTTGGTGATGTGCGGGGTTTGCACGAAGCTGTAGTGGTGCTTGCGGTGCATCTCACGGGAGTAGTCCTCCATGGCGTTGATGACGGCCGCGCCCTTCGGATGGAAGACGGCAAGGCCCGGACCGATCTCATCCGGGAAGGAGAACAGGTCCATTTCCGCGCCGAGCTTGCGGTGGTCGCGCTTGGCGGCCTCCTCCAGACGGGTCTGGTATGCCTTCAGGTCCTCCTTGGTGGCGAAGGCGGCGCCGTAAATGCGCTGCAGCATCGGATTGGCCTCGCTGCCGCGCCAGTATGCGGCGGCGGAACGCTCGATCTTGAACGCCTTGATGTAACGGGTGTTCGGCAGGTGCGGACCACGGCACAGGTCCTTCCAAACCACATTGCCTTCACGGTCGACGTTATCGTAGAAGCTCAGTTCCTTGCCGCTGATTTCGGTGGCGGCTTCCGGGTCAAGATGCGCTTCCTTATCCTTGATAAGTTCAAGCTTGTAGGGCTGGTCGGCTTCCTCGGCAAGAGCCTCTTCCTCGGTCACCACGCGGCGGCGGAAGGACTGGGAGGACTTGATAATGCGCTGCATGCGCTTTTCGATTTCCTTGAGGTCCTCCGGAGTGAAAGGAGTCTCGACATCGAAATCGTAGTAGAAGCCGTCTTTGATGACCGGTCCAACACCAAGCTTGGCGTCAGGGCGAATCTCCTGCACGGCCTGGGCCATGACATGGGTTGCGGAATGGCGCATGATGGCCACACCGTCCTCGCTATCGAGCGCGATGGGTTCCACAACGTCGCCGTCGTGCAGCTCGGTATAGAGATCGCGGGGTTCGCCGTTCAAACGCACCGCGATGATGTTCTTGTCGTCGGAGAAGAGCTGGACGCCGGTCTGGTCTGCCGCCACCTCCTTCTTTTCGCCGTTGAGTGTGATGGAGATGGTCTGTTCAGCCATGAGTTGTCCTTTGCTATCGGGGTCCGCGTTACCAATGTGCAGGCCTGGACTATATATCAACGATGAACAAGATAGGGTCAAGCGCAGACAACGGCACGCCATTTCGGTGAACGGAAGAACAACGCTGATTGAATGTCGCGAAAGGAAAGGTCCTTTACTGTTTACTGTCCGATGACGTGCGCATATGTATACTGCGGAGCCTGACGTGTGGACTTGATCATCACTTTGTCAGAGGGGCTGACCGATACCGTAGCGCCATACTTCACTTTGAGCCGCGACCCGACGCCACCGGCCAGATTAACCGCGTTCTGCAGATTGTCGCTGTCGCCGATCGCGCGAATGGTGAATGGGGATTTCAGTTTGGTGCCATCGCAGACGAGACTGCCGGCCGTGCCACTGATGTAAGTGCTGGTTACCACGCGGACATTGTTGATCTCAATGACCTCGGCACCACTGTTGCGCAATTCCTCAAGCAACGTGAACAATATCGCGGAGTCAATCTTCTGTTTGGAACCCTGCGATATGCGGATGACCACGCCTTCTCCCGTAGCCGCGAGACGGCCGGATAGGATGCCGTTGGTCTGCGCGTTCTGCTTGGCGATTTCCGCGGCTTTCTCATTTTTGTCCGCGGTGTCTTTCAAAGCGTTCAGCTGGCTGGAGAGTTCGTTCTTACGCTGTTCGAGCTTTTGGACCTGAGCATTGGTCTCGCTGATGAGCTTGGTCAATTCATCTTCGCTCATCGTCTCATAGGTGGATGTCGTGTTGTTTATCTGGATCACATAGCCGAAGCCAAGCAAGGCGCACAATATCGTGACCAGAATGCTGGAATACAGTCGGGTTCGTGTGACCTTCGCATCAAGTGAGATTCGCTTCTTGGCCTTGACCATGGGGAACGCACCGGTTTGGGTGCTGTCATTGTTCTGGTCCTTGACCCTCTGCTCATGGATTCTGGACAGCATGTCCTTGCTGTTCGCGTCTTGTCCGCTCATACCGCATCAACCTTTAAAGATGAAGCGTCGAATGGAGGACACATTGGTAAAGATTCGTATGCCGAGCACTACGATCACTGCGGTCTGCAGCTGGGAGCCGACTCCCAACTGGTTGCCGAGGAACACCAGCAGCGTTGCGGTGATGACATTCGAGAAGAAGGAGATCACGAACACTTTATCGGAAAAGCTGCGTTGGAAATACGCGCGTGCGGCGCCTAGCAACGCATCCAACGCGGCCAATACCATAATCGGCAGATACGGTTGGAGCTCGATGGGGATGTCCGGACGAACGAATACACCGATTACCACGCCGATGATAAGTCCCAAGACAGCTGCCATTACTTGTCCTTCCTCACATGCGTCGTGTCGCCAGCCACTGCAGCATCAAGTGTAATCGATTTGCTTTTGCTTATCTGCGGATAGATGCCGGCCTTTTTGAAATCGTCATACAGTTGTTTCTGCGTTGTCTTGCTTACCGATTTCGCCAAGGTCGCCTGATTGCCTATCGCCTCGATTCGATATGGGCTTTGCACCGAATTGACTCCGATGAGAATCGTCGATCCGGCGGTTCGAATCGAGGTTTGCACGCCAAGGCGGTTGCCGTTGATCGCGATCGCCTCCGCTCCGGATTGCCATAGCAAGGAGACAAGCAGCTGCAAATCGGAATCGGTGACGACTCGAACCTGGCTGCCATTTTCTCTTGGCAGTGAGGAGTCGGCATTGTCGCCGCTGACGGAAAGCGGGTTGGCTACGGTCAGGACAATGCCTTCCCCTTGCACCGGAAGCGTTCCATTGACCATTTCATCATCCTGCATCGTCTGGTTTAGGGACCAGCTTGCCAAGGATTCCGATTCAGATTCGATTTGCGACCGCAAGTCGTTGACATCCTTGGTGAGGTCGCCGACCCGCTTCGTTTGTTCGGTCAGCTGGCTTGCCAACTGCTTGCGTACTTCTTTGCGTGGGTCAGTGCTCAGCTGGCGCACGAAAACGCTTCCCGCGGCACCCACAGCGATGCAGATGAGGAACACCAGAATCCTGGTGGCCCAAATCGAAACCGCCGAACGTTTTTTAGTGGCCAGGCGGGAGTCCGAATACAGGACGTCCATCGGACGATTGGTCAAATCGTCAATAAGCCGAAGCGAATCGTCATCGACATGTCTATGGCGTTGCGGCATGGCGGGCATGGAGGCCGGTTGCACATGATGGGATGACAGGCCGGCGAAGGATGACGAAAAAATGGCACGATGCTTTGTGGGTACGTTCTCCGGGGAAACGGGGAACGACGCGAAACGTGGAGCATCGGACTTCATATATGCGTCAATCCTTGCTGTTTGTATCGTTCTTCAACAGTTGGATGCCTTGGCGCATGTAGATGTACCCTGCAAGCCAATACAGTCCAACGCCCCAGATTCCGGTGGCAAGACCGCATAGATGCAGTGTATCCGCAGCGGAGTTGGACCAGATGTCGGCGAAGATCAACGCGACGATGGCGATAAGCAGCATCGCGGTACCGGCCTTGCCTACGAAATGAACAGGCAATGGGCCATAATCGTGCTGCGCCAAAACCAGTATCAGAACAGCCATGATCAAATCTCGCAGACCGACGACGATCAGCATCCACCATGGAATGATGTTCGCCACACCCAAAGCAAGAATGCTGCAGAAGATCAGCAGACGATCGGCAATCGGATCGAGAATTTGCCCGATTTTGCTCACCTGATTGAATGATCTGGCGATCAGTCCGTCCAAACCATCGGATATCGCCGATAGCGCAAGCACGACCAAGGCGGTCACCATCCTGTGATGAGAGACCAGCATCGCGATAAAAGGAATCGAAATGATTCTCAGCAGGCTGATGAAGTTCGGAACCGTGAAATAGATGTCTCGCGGTTCCGGACTGTATTGCTTCTTAATAATCAGTTTGCTCATATTACGAGCTACACTACATTCTCGAAGCCTGCAACGCGGTGACTATTATGCCACGGGCACCAACTTCATACAACTGGTCCATAAGCTGGTTCACCTTCGCCTTCGGAACCACCACACGCACAGCCGCCCACTGCTTATCATGCAGAGGCGAAATCGTCGGGCTTTCGAAACCCGGAGTGATATCCACTGCGGCGGACACCTTCTCGACCGGAATGTCGTAGTCCATAAGCACATTACGCTGGGCAGTGAGCACGCCTTGCAGACGCCTGCTCAGAATCGTCAGACGCTCGTCATCCGCCTCAAGACGAGGGGAACGAATCAATACGGCTTCAGAGTGCATCAGCGGTTCAGCGAAAATGCGCAGTCCCGCATTACGCAGAGTGGTCCCTGTGGAAACCACATCGGCGATCAGATCGGCGACGCCAAGCTGGACGGACGATTCGACGGCGCCGTCAAGGTGCACGGTTTCCGCGTTGATGCCATGCTCGACCAGATAGTCGTGTACGAGCTTGTCGAATGTGGTGGCGACTCGCTTGCCTTCAATATCCTCAAGCTTGGTAATCGGCGAATCGTTCGGGGCTGCGAAACGGAACGTGGAGGCTCCGAAGCCAAGCTGCATATGCTCCTCCGCATCGGTGCCGGAGTTCACGAGCAAATCATGCCCGGTGATTCCAACGTCGATGGTGCCGCGACCGACATAGACCGCAATGTCGAGGGGACGCAGGTAGAACAACTCAACATCATTGTCGGGATCCTCCACGACCAACTGGCGAGGGTTGCTCCTCAAACGGTAGCCGGCTTCCGCCAGCATGTTCCAGGCGGGTTCGGACAGCATGCCCTTATTAGGCACAGCGATTCTTAGCATGTTTCTCCTCTAAAAAAGGCCACACCTTCAACTGGCATGGCCCCGGGTTTCTCACAGGTTCTTGTAGATGTCCTCGAGTGTGATGCCACGATCGATCATCATGACCTGCAGATGGTAGATGAGCTGGCTCATTTCTTCGGCCGTACGATCAGCACCCTCATATTCGGCGGCGATCCAGGTCTCTCCAGCCTCTTCGACAATCTTCTTGCCGATGAAGTGCGTGCCTTTGGCAAGCTCATCGACGGTCAGGGAACCGGCCTGCTTGGTGGCGGCTTTCTCGCTCAATTCCGCGAACAGCGATTCAAAAGTCTTCATAGTCGTATGCTTCCTTGTATGGTGGGCGTTCACGCCTTGAAGGCTGCTTCGGCCTTCTCGCGGATGGAGTCGATAGCCTCGGCCGGATTCTCGGCACCGTACACGGCGGAACCGGCGACCAGCACATCGGCACCGGCTTCGGCAACGATATGGGCGGTCTTGGGGCTCACGCCACCATCGACCTGGATCTTCGTCTTCAGGCCACGGCGGGTGATTTCGTCACGCAGACGACGGACCTTGGCCATCTGGTTGTCAAGGAACTTCTGACCGCCGAAGCCCGGTTCGACCGTCATGATAAGCACCATGTCGAATTCGTCAAGGATGTCGAAGATCGGCTCGACCGGTTCGGCCGGACGGACCGCGAAGCATGCCTTGCAGCCCATGTCGCGCAGCTGACGCGCAAGACGAACCGGAGCATGCGTCGCTCCCATATGGAAGCTGACGGAAGCCGCACCAAGCTTGGCGTATTCCGGAGCCCAACGGTCCGGATCCTCGATCATCAGATGCACGTCGACCGGAAGGTCAGTGACTTGGCAGATGCGAGCCACAATCGGCTCACCCAACGTCAGATTCGGAACGAAATGATGGTCCATCACGTCCACGTGAACGAGATCGGCGTTGGAAATGGCCTTAAGGTCACGTTCCAGATTGCAGAAGTCAGCGGACAGGATGCTAGGTGCGATTTGAATAGTCATGGTTCTCATTCTATGGAAGGTAATCGACTTGATGTTACTTGTTGTCGGACTGGTCATCGGCATATGAGACGGATGAGCCATCGTTTGCCGTGATTTCATCCTTGGTTTTCGTAAGGTTGGCCTTCGCGGTCGGGAGACCGGTTTCTCCATCCTCGACGAGGCTTAGCTCAATCTCGGTGACGGTGCGCAACTTCTCGGCAAGCAGCTCGGTGGACTTTCCCATCTGCTGAATAACGATGAAAGCCACCACGCCAAGCACGAACACCGCCATGGACACCCATACGTTGATGCGCACGCCAAGGAACTCGTGCGCGAAATCAATGCGCAGAGCCTCGATCCAAGTGCGTCCCGCCGTGTACCACATGATGTATATGGCGAACAAGGACCCGGCCTTGAGTTTTTTCATGATTTTGGAACCAAGGAAAACGATGAGCGCAGCACCGATGAGATTCCAAATCATCTCATACAGGAAGGTGGGGTGGAACAGCGTGCCTGTCGGGCAGGTCGCTCCGTCATAGCATTGTTCGCTGTGACCGATGGCGCTTCCCTCCATATTCAACTTCAAACCCCAAGGCAAGGTCGTCGGCGCGCCGTAGAGCTCTTGGTTGAACCAGTTGCCCAGACGTCCCACGGCCTGCGCCACGAGCAATCCTGGCGCGACGGCGTCACCGAGCAGAGCCATTGGATAATGCTTGTGACGACACCATGCCCAAGCGGCAAGCGCTCCAAGCAGGACGCCGCCCCAGATGCCCAGTCCGCCATTCCAGATGCGGAACATCTCCACCCAATCGCCGGTCGGTCCGAAGAAACGTTCCGGAGTGGTGATGATGTGGTATATACGCGCACCGATGATGCCGCTCGGCACCGCGACAAGCGTGATGTCGAGAATCTGATCGAAATTACCGCCATATCGTTTCCAATGAACGGTTGTCATCCATACCGCCAGCACGATGCCGAGCAGAATGCACAGCGCGTAGAAATGGATGGTCACCGGCCCGATGGAAAACTGCGAAATGGTGGGTGACGGAATGTAAGCAAGTGTCATAGTTTCCTGATGGTAGTCCACGTATACGATATGGTACGTGGACTACCAGTATGTTGTCTTTGGACTGGTTCAGTTGCGGGCGTTGTGGATGCCTTCGGCAAGCTCCTCAGTCTTCTCCGCCAAGGCCTTGAGACCGGTGGCTTCGTCGACTGCATGCTTGCCGGATTCGTCAAGCATGGTATGCACCAGAGCCGAGCCTACGATGACACCGTCCGCATACGATCCGACACGAGCCCCCTGTTCCGCGGTGGACACGCCGATGCCTACGCACACGTTTTTCGCACCGGCCTTGCGGGTACGGGCGACCAGTTCCTTCGGGGACGCATCGATGGTGGAGCGTTCTCCGGTGACGCCCATGCGGGCGGCAGCATAGACGAAACCCCGCGCATTGTCCGCAACGACTTTCAGACGGTCATCGGTGGAATCCGGAGATACCAGGAAGATGCGGTCGAGTCCGTGACGGTCGGAGGCTTCGATCCACTCGCCGGCCTCGTCCGGAATGAGATCCGGGGTGATGAGACCGGCTCCACCGGCGTTTTCGAAATCACGTGCGAATCGTTCGACGCCGTAATGGAAGATGAGGTTCCAATAGCTCATGACCAATGGCACTCCCCCGGCGTTCGCCACTGTTTCCACCGCTTTGAATACGTTGGCGATTTTTTCACCATTGTCGATGGCGATTTGCGATGCCGCCTGGATGACGGGACCGTCCATGACGGGGTCGGAATACGGCAGCCCGATTTCGACCGCGTTCACGCCGTGTTCGACCATGGTGCGGAAAGCTTTGAGCGAATAATCCGGATCAGGGAATCCGTATGGCAGATATCCGATGAATGCCGGCTTGTCGGCGGCTTTGAATTCATCGAACATGGTTTCCGTCGGGCTTGGCTTGTGGCTGATGCCGAGTGGCTGGCCGGACGGCGTGGATGATGTTGCGTTCGTCATGATGGTTGCTCCTTTTCTCACTCGCCGTCCGCGTTGTTGCCTTGCGCGCCGTTGGCTTCCAAGGCTTTGGCCTGCTCGTCGGTCAGGTATCCGAACCATTTGCCGGCGGTGTTCATGTCCTTGTCTCCACGGCCAGAGATGTTGATGATCATGACCGGATGCTCATACCCTTTGGCCTTGAGGTCTGCAGCTGCCTTGTACGCGCCGGCCACTGCGTGGGAGCTTTCGATGGCAGGGATGATGCCTTCGGTTTCGCACAGATCCTTGAACGCGCTCATGGCTTCCTGATCAGTGGCCCAGGAATAGTTGACGCGGCCGATATCCTTGAGCCATGCATGTTCGGGGCCGACGGAGGCGTAATCCAAGCCTGCGGAGATGGAGTACGTGTCAAGGGTCTGGCCTTCGGGGTTTTCCAACAGATAGCTCTTGGCTCCTTGGAACATGCCCAGTTCACCGGTACCTGGCGCGAATCGAATGGCATGGCGACCGGATTCGGGCCCGTTACCGCCGGCCTCGTAACCGTACAGGTTTACTCGTTCGTCATCGAGGAAGGCGTTCATGATGCCGATGGCGTTGGAACCGCCGCCGACGCATGCGCAGATAGCATCGGGATGGTCGATGCCATACCAATCCTGCAGCTGCTGTTTCGCTTCCTCTCCGATGATCTTTTGGAAGTCGCGCACCATGGATGGGAACGGATGAGGCCCTGCGACCGTGCCGAGCAGATAATGGGTGTCTTTGACGTTGGTGACCCAGTCGCGCAGCGCCTCGTTGATGGCGTCCTTGAGGATGCGATCACCCAAGGTGACTTCGACGACCTCCGCGCCAAGCATGCGCATGCGGGCAACGTTCAGCGCCTGACGGCGGGCATCGATCTGTCCCATGTAGATGCGGCACTTGAGTCCCAGCATGGCACAGACCGTGGCAGTGGCCACACCATGCTGGCCTGCACCGGTTTCGGCGATCACACGGGTTTTGCCCATGCGCTTGACCAGTAGGGCCTGTCCAAGCGCGTTGTTGATCTTGTGGGCGCCGGTGTGGTTCAGGTCTTCACGCTTGAGGAACACACGGGCATCAAGACCGGTTTTCTCCTCGAGCCTCTGCGCGAAACGAGGCGCTTCAGTCAATGGGGACGGACGTCCAACATACTGCTGGTTCAACCGCGCCAATTCCTTATGGAATTCAGGATCGGCCTTGGCTTCCGTATACACGCGTTCAAGCTCGTCGAGCGCCGTGATCAGCGCTTCCGGAACATAGCGTCCGCCAAACTGTCCGAAATATGGTCCTTCATGGCTTGCCAACGGGGTCTGTTCGGATGCCTTCACTCTTGCTCCTGCCTTTACTAATCGTTCCACTGCCTGCTCATGGTTGGCCGCGGTGGCCACGCCTTCTCCCACCAGCACCGCATCCGCGCCGGCACGGGCGTAATCCTCAAGCTCAACCGAACCGAACACACCGGATTCCGCCACGCGAATCACATCGTCCGGCAAATCCGCGGCCAGTTCGTTGTACTTGTTCACATCCACCTTGAGGTCTTTAAGATTGCGGGCGTTGATGCCAATGACCTTGGCCCCGGCATTGATGGCCCGTTGAATCTCCTCACGGGTGTGTGTTTCCACCAGCACCGTCATATTGAGGCTATGCGCGAGATCGAGCAGCGACTTGAGCTTGACGTCGTCCAATGCGGCGACGATGAGCAGCACCAGATCGGCACCATGCGCACGTGCTTCCCAAATCTGATATTCGGTAACGATGAAATCCTTGCGTAGCACGGGAATCCTCACTGCGGCGCGCACCTTGTCGAAATCTTCAAGAGAGCCAAGGAACCAACGGCCTTCAGTCAACACGGAAATCGCGCTTGCACCTCCCTGCTCGTATTCGCGGGCCAAAGCGGCCGGATCCGGAATATCGCTCAAATGGCCTTTGGATGGGGAGGCACGCTTGATCTCGGCGATGACCGGAATGCCATCCGCCTTTTTCAGCCACTGACGCGCATCGATTGGCGCTGAAGCCTCGAACGCCATCCGCTTGACCTCAGCGAGCGGCACGTTGTTTTCTCTTGATCGCTGATCCTCGACGGCTCCCGCCACCAATTCATCGAGCACAGACATTACTGCTTCCTTTCACAACACAATTGAACGGTCAGAATGTGACTCACAACTGGCGAAGCTGCGCGGCGATCTGTACCGCTTCAACGCTGGCTTCGGCCTTGTTGCGAGTCTCCTGCCACTCACTGGCCGGCACGGAATCGAGGACGATTCCAGCTCCGGCCTGCACGCTCGCTTCATGGTCGCGAATGAATGCAGTTCGAATGGCGATGGCCATATCGAGGTTGCCTGAAAAATCAAAATAACCGACGGTGCCGCCGTAAATACCACGGTCGGCCGGCTCAAGTTCATCGATAATCTCGATGGCGCGCGGCTTCGGCGCTCCGGACAGCGTCCCCGCGGGGAAGGCGGAAGTGAACACGTCGAACGCCGTCATATGCGGATCGACCTGCCCGGTAACGGTTGAGCAGATGTGCATGATATGGCTGAACCGTTTGATGTCCATCAAGGAAACGACTTCGACGCTTTCCGGACGGCACACGCGGCTCAGATCGTTGCGGGCCAGATCGACCAGCATGATATGCTCGCTGCGTTCCTTCGGGTCTGCCAATAGTTCCTTGGCGAGACGTTCATCTTCCTCAGGAGTGGCGCCTCGTGGTCTGGAACCGGCAATTGGGAAAGACATGGCATGGCCGTTGTCCACCTTGATCAGTGTTTCCGGGCTGGAACCGATGACGTTGAAATCACGTCCTTGAGCATCGGTGAGTGCCATGAAATACATGTACGGGCTCGGATTGAGGGTACGCAGCACACGATACACATCAAACGGATCGGCGGGAGAATCAATATCCAGTCGCTGCGAAATGACCACTTGGAACACATCGCCATCGATGATATGGCGTTTGGCCTCTTCAACGGAACGTTCGTAATCGCTTTTCTCCGTGCGGAATCGCAGTTGGGGCTGGCCGACCGACTCGTCGAGCACATTGACCCGGGCTTCGTTTTCGACGGGTGCGGCAGCCTTGCGCTGCATATCATCCAGACGTGCCAGCGCTTCATCGTAGGCGGCATCGGCACGAGTCGGACGGTCATCGACATTCACGGCATTGGCAATCAGCCATACCGAGCCAGACACGTGGTCGACTACTGCGATGTCCGTGGCGAGAGCCAGAACGGTTTCCGGCTGTCCGGTCTCATTCGGGGCTTCGGCACGGAGCGTCGGTTCCCAATGTCGGATGGAATCCCATCCGACAGTACCAACGAGGCCACTGGTCAGATTCGGCAATCCCTCGACGTGCGGAGCCTTCAATGTCTTCAGCGCGGCATGTGCCACTTCGACAACATCACCGTCGGTGGGCACTCCGACAGGCACCTGTCCCAGCCAATCGGCTTTGCCGTTGTTCGAACGCAGCTGCGCCATGGAATTCACGCCGATGAAGCTGTATCTACTCCACGCTCCGCCAAATTCAGCCGATTCGAGGATGAACGTACCGGAACGGCCTCCTGCGAGACGCTCGTAGAAGCCGACTGGGGTCAATGAATCAGCCAGCAAACGACGTACGATGGGGATGACACGGTAGCCTTGGTCGGCCAATTCATGGAACTGCTCACGGCTTGGCCATGTAGCACCCCACTTGAGGGTCTGTACGCTGCATTCGCTCACCGCTGACCCTCCTGTTCTTTGGTTCGATGGCCCACGACCACAGGCAGCTGTCCGCCTTCTTCAAAGCAGGAACGTTTGCCGGTATGGCAAGCCGCTCCCACTTGGTCAACTTCTACCAGAATGGCATCTCCATCGCAATCCAGCGCGAAGGACTTCACATACTGGGCATGTCCCGACGTATCGCCCTTACGCCAATACTCCTGCCTGGACCTCGACCAGAATGTGACGCGTCCGGTGGTGAGGGTACGTCTGATGGCTTCGTCGTTCATATAGCCGACCATCAGTACCTCTTTGGTATCGAACTGCTGGATGACGGCCGCGACCAAGCCTTTGTCATCGTGCTTGAGACGCTGTGCGATGCGCGGGTCGAGAGTGGTGGTGTTGTCGTATGCTTCGTTGGTCATGATGGTATTGCGATTCGTTGTTCAGTACTACAGGGTTGGTTTGCGTAGTTTCCGTGGTTCTATTCAGCGTACGGTGTATCCGGCTGCCTTGATGGCGTCTTTGACTTCACCGATGGTGACTTTGCCGTAATGGAAAATCGAGGCAGCGAGCACGGCATCGGCGCCCGCCTCGATTGCCGGCGGAAAATCCGAGGCTTTGCCGGCGCCGCCAGAAGCGATAATCGGGATTTTGACTTCCTTGCGGACAGCTTTGATCATCTCCAGATCGAAGCCTTGTTGGGTGCCATCGGCATCCATTGAATTAAGGAGAATCTCCCCCGCACCAAGTTCTTGGGCGCGCTTGACCCACCAAATGGCGTCAATGCCAGTGGATTTGCGCCCGCCCATGGTGGTGACTTCGAAACCTGACTGCGTATGTCGTTCTCCCTGTTCGCGACGTGCATCGACGGACAGCACAAGCACCTGATTGCCGAATCGTTCGGCGACACGACTGATGAGGGTAGGGTCATTGATGGCCGCGGTGTTGACGCCGACCTTATCCGCACCGCAACGAAGCAGGGAATCGACGTCTTCAGGGGTACGTACGCCGCCGCCGACAGTCAGTGGAATAAAAATCTGTTCGGCGGTGCGGCTCACCACATCGACCATGGTCTGCCTATGGGAGCTTGACGCCGTCACATCAAGGAACGTCAGTTCGTCCGCGCCCTGGCGGTAGTATTCCGCGGCGAGTTCGACCGGGTCTCCTGCATCGCGAAGATTCTCGAAATGCACGCCTTTGACCACTCGTCCCGCATCGACATCAAGACATGGAATGACTCGGACCGCCAGTGACATGCTGCTCTACTCCTTCACGCATAACGGTTGCAATGATTGCAAGAGTAACCGCAATACGTTACGTCGGTTCATGCGGATTCCGAGTAGCGGACAGAACCGGGCCTTTCGGAGGAATCAGTCACGTTCTTTGGCTGCAAGCTGTCCGCATGCGCCATCAATGTCCTGTCCTCTGGTATCACGCAGCGTGGCTGTGATGCCAGCGTTATGGAGAATCTCAAGGAATCTACGCTCGTCTTCTGGTTTGGACGCGGTCCACTTCGATCCCTCGATCGGATTGAGCGGAATCGGATTGACATGCGCCCAATCATCTCCATAGTGGTTCAGACGCTTCGCCAGCAATTTGGCATGTTCCGCCTGGTCGTTGATGCCGCGCATCAAGGCGTATTCGATGCTGACTCGCCGTTTGGAAGCCAGATAATAATCATGCGCAGCGTCGAGCACCTGTTTGGTGTTGAAACGCTTGTTCATGGGCACAAGTTCATCGCGCAATTCATCGCTCGGCGCGTGCAGGGATACTGCGAGACGTACTGGGATGCCTTCTTCGGCCAGTTTCCTGATGCCAGGCACCACGCCAACGGTGGAAACCGTGATGTTACGTGCGGAGATGCCGAAGCCTTCGGGAGGCATGGAACTAATTTGGCGGACTGCACTCAAGACGGATTTATAGTTGCCCATTGGTTCGCCCATGCCCATGAACACGATGTTGCTCAGTCGTCCGGAGCCTCCGGCCACTTCACCGTCACGCATGGCCTTCGCGGCCACACGAACCTGCTCAACGATTTCACCTGCGGACATGTTCCTGGTCAGTCCCAGTTGTCCAGTGGCGCAGAATGGGCAACCCATGCCGCAGCCGACCTGGCTGGAAATGCAAAGCGTGGTTCTGGTGGGATAACGCATCAATACGGATTCGATCAGCGACCCATCAAACAGGCGCCACAACGTTTTGATGGTGGTGCCTCCATCGGCGACTTGGCGTGTCACCTCATGGATGAGTTCCGGGAAGAAAGCTTCAGCCGCGTCGGAGCGTCTTGCCGCCGGAAAATCGGAAAATTCTTCCGCATTGACATCGAAATGGCCATAGTAATGATTAGCCAGCTGTTTGACCCTGAATTTCGGCAATCCAAGTTCCTTGGCCTTACCGATACGTTCCTCTTCGGACATATCGGCGAAATGCAGTGGCGGCTTGCCACGGCGGGCATGGTCTTTCGACAGCACATCCCGGAAGGCGCCCGAAGTGCCTCCAGGAGTGATGCCTGTTTCCGGCTGATCATTCATGGAATTCACGGTTATTGGCCCTTTCTCACATTCCGGTGGCCCACAGGAGCACGCACACGAAAGGAGCGCACAGGAGGATGGAGTCGACACGATCCATCACTCCGCCATGACCTTTAAGCAGATGGCCCATATCCTTAATACCAATGTCACGCTTCAGCATGGAAGCGCATAGGTCGCCGAAGGTTCCGGCTATACCGATCATGAAACCAGCGACAATAGGCACCCACCATCGAACCGTCCAAACGGATGGCTCGTAAGTGCAAAACATCACCACAAAAGAACCGGCCATGGCGAACAAGATGGATCCTGCCAGGCCCTCCCATGATTTCTTCGGTGAGATACGGGGACTGAGTTTATGTTTGCCAAGCCATGCACCTGCAAACAGACCACCGGTGTCACTCAGCGCGGGCATGAAGACAAGCATGATGGCATGTGCCACCGGATGACCGTTGAACATCAACGGCATGATCAGGCAGGAGGCAAGCAGCGGAATGTACAGAACGGTGAACATGGAGACTGCCACATGGCTCAGTCGGCTGTGGCGCACTTCACCCTGTTCATGATTGAACGACGATTCGAGACGAGCACCTGCATCGGTGTGCGACAGTTTGTCCGCCACGGCCAGGGAAAGCCGACTGCCGAACGTCACCTTGGCACTTGCGGCGATCGCTACAAGCAGCAAGGAGGCCAGTACACAGACCGTCATAGCCACAATATGATGCTTGCTGTAGTAGGTGGCCAGCAAAGTCACCGCGGAACATGCCCACAGCGCCACCACGGGAATATGCAATCCCGCGGTGGCGAAATCGACGCGCAGCTCCCACAATGCGAGCACCATGAACAGCACGACAAGATAGACGAACAAATCAACGCTGATCAACAGGCATGCCAAGATGATGGCGATCAGGACGACCGCCGTGGCGATGGCCTGCGGCATGTTGCGTCCGGTTTTCTTGTTGATGGCGTTAATGGCCTCTTCGGCTTCTTTTTCGCGTTGCTCCTGTTTTTCCATCGTGGTCTCTCCTGTGGTACCGTGCGTCGATTGATGATTATGGAGATTCGAAGGAATCAGACCTCCATGATCTCCTTCTGCTTGGTTTCCAGCAGAGCGTCAAGCTCGTCGGTGGTCTGCTTGGTGACCTTGTCGAGTTCCTTGAGCAGACGATCGCCTTCGTCCTCGCCCATGTCGCCGTCTTTGATGGCCTTGTCAAGGGATTCCTTGGCCTTGCGACGAATGTTGCGCACCGCGACCTTGCCGTCTTCAGCCTTGCCCTTGACAATCTTGACGTATTCCTTGCGACGCTCTTCGGTCAGCTCCGGCATGGTCAGGCGAATGACGTTGCCGTCGCGACGGGGGCTGGCTCCGAGATCGGAATCACGAAGCGCCTTCTCCACGGCGTTGGCCTGGGACGCATCGAAAGGAGTGACCGCCAAGGTGCGCGGCTCCGGAACACCGATGGTGGCAACGGCCTTCAGCGGGGTCGGTGCGCCGTAATAGTCAACGGTGATGCCGTTAAGCAGCGCCGGATTCGCACGACCGGTGCGAATACCGGAGAAGTTCTCCTTGGTGGATTCCACGGACTTGGCCATCTGCGCCTTGGCCTGATCGACGATAGTTGCCATTGTTTGCTCCTTTAATATTGTTGGTTTAATCGATATTCGGCTTTGAATGTCGTCACTCGGCGAGGGTGGATTCCGCGGTGGAAACCATGGTGCCGATCTCCTCGCCCAGCAAAGCCTGGGTCACATTGCCGGCGCCCTCGAGTCCGAAGACGCGGATGCGCTGCTTGTTGTCCCGCGCCATGGAAAGCGCCGCAGCATCCATGACCGCAAGATTGTCGACCAATGCACGGTTATAGCTCAACGTGGCGAAGCGCTTGGCGTTCTCGTCTTTGCGCGGATCGGCAGTGTATACGCCGTCCACGCCGTTCTTGCCCATCAGCACCTCATCGCAGTGGATTTCCAGAGAACGCTGGATGGACACGGTGTCAGTGGAGAAATACGGCATGCCTGCTCCGGCGCCGAAAATCACCACGCGTCCCTTTTCCAGATGACGAATGGCCTTAAGCGGAATGTACGGCTCGGCGACCTGTCCCATGGTGATGGCGGTTTGCACGCGCGTGGCCTGTCCCTCCTGCTCGAGGAAATCCTGCAGAGCGAGGCAGTTCATCACCGTTCCCAGCATGCCCATATAGTCGCCGCGGGAACGATCGATGCCGGCCTGCTGCAGTTCGGCGCCACGGAAGAAGTTGCCGCCACCAACAACGATGGCGACCTGCACACCTTGCTTGACCGCGGGAACGATTTCCTCCGCAATACGACGAACGACGGTGGTGTCGATGCCGACTTTGCCTCCGCCGAATGCCTCTCCGGACAGCTTGAGCAGTACCCTGCGGGGATTGTCGCCAGTGTTTTCGCCAGTCATGAAATGCCTTTCTTACCCGAAAACCCATGAAATTTACCGTTTTCAAGACTATCGGCAAACACAGACACCAAAACACGATGGGGTTTAGTGCAAAAAAATGTCCGCAATCCTGTTGAATTGCGGACATTGGAGATATGCCAAGCCCACGTTCGAAAGCGTGAGCTCAATTCACATCAGATTCACTCGGCGTCGCCCTTGCCGACCTCCACACGAGCGAAGGAAAGCGCGGTTCCCCCGACTTCCTTGAACAGGTCGCCGACGGTCTTGGACGGATCCTTGACGTACGCCTGCTCAAGCAGCACGGTCTCCTTGTAGAATGCGCCGAGACGGCCTTCCACGATCTTCGGAGCGATCTTCTCGATCACGGCCTCCGGCTTGCCCTTGCTCTTGAGCTCCTCCGTGGTCTTCTCGGTGGCCACGCGACGCTCGGATTCCAGCACATCAGCCGGAACATCCTCGCGGGTCAGCCACTGGGCGCCCATCGCGGAAATCTGCAGAGCGGCCTCATGAGCCACAGCAGCGCCGGCTTCATCGGTGGCAATCATGGCCACGATGCTCGGCGGCATCTCAGCGGACTTCTTGTGGGCGTAGACCTCGACATGCGGGCCCTCGACCTTGGCGAACTGGCCTACCTTGACGTGCTCACCGAACAGAGCAGCGGCTTCCTCGACGGCTTCCTTCACGGTGGTGTCACCGGAGGCTGCTGCCAGAACCTCATCCACGGAGGATGCTTCGGCCTTGACGGCGTCATCGAGCACGCTGCCGGCGAATTCCACGAACTTCGGGGTCTTGGCCACGAAGTCGGTCTCGGAGTTCAGCTCGACCGCATAGCCGGTCTGGCCGTTGGCGGATTCGACAACGGTGGAGGCGATGGTGCCTTCCTGAGCCTTGCGGCCTTCACGCTTGCCAGCGGCCTGGATGCCCTTGGCGCGGATGATTTCCTTGGCGCGAGCCACATCGCCTTCGGCTTCGGTCAGGGCCTTCTTGACGTCCATCATGCCGGCGCCGGTTTCCTCGCGCACCTGCTTGATCAGAGCTGCAGTGATTGCTGCCATTGATTTGTCTCCTCTGAAAATTTGGTGATGCCCCGATGATGGGAGGCATAGCACCTCCCATCATAGAGCATGGTCTCACTCGGCCTTGGTTTCGCCTTCAGCCTCAGCCGGGGCTTCAGCTGCCGGAGCGCCCTCGGTGAGGAGCTCCTTTTCCCAAGCAGCCATCGGCTGCTCGGCTTCGCCTTCGGCCTTGGCGGCCTTGCCGGAACGCTCCAGCAGACCTTCGGCCACTGCGTCAGCCATGAGGCTGGTCAGCAGTTCGATGCCGCGGATGGCGTCATCGTTGGCGGCGATCGGATACTCAACGGATTCCGGATCGGCGTTGGTGTCGACGATGGCGACAACCGGAATGCCCAGCTTGTGGGCTTCCTCGACGGCCAGAGCTTCCTTGTTCACATCGACCACGAACATGGCGGACGGGGTGCGGTTCATGTTGCGGATACCGCCCAGCTGCTTAGCCAGCTTGTCCTTCTCACGCTCGAGGAGCAGCAGCTCCTTCTTGGTCAGACCGGAGCCGTGCACGTCGGTGAAGTCCATTTCCTCAAGTTCCTTGAGGCGGGAGACGCGCTTGGACACGGTCTGGAAGTTGGTCAGCATGCCGCCGAGCCAACGCTCGGAGACATACGGCATGTTCACGCGGGTGGCCTGAGCGGAAACAGCTTCCTGAGCCTGCTTCTTGGTGCCGACGAACAGCACGGTGCCGTTGTGGGCAACAGTGGCCTTGATGAAGTCGTAGGCCTTGTCGATCATGTCGAGCGACTTGAACAGGTTGATGATGTGGATGCCGTTGCGCTGGGTGAGGATGAACTGCTTCATCTTCGGGTTCCAACGACGGGTCTGGTGGCCGAAGTGCAGGCCTGCCTTCAGCATGTCGCTCATAGTGATCTGAGCCATGGTATTGCTACCTCTTTCTTTGTCGGTTCTTGCCTGGTCATGCGTTCCTGCGTGCAGCCAATGCCTTGCAGGCATCAGCCGACCGACACAGGTCGTCGCGAGCATGACGCGAATTGGTTGCGCACCGGTTGACAATAATTGGGCGGTTTGAAGCACTCGCGGCAGCGCTTCTCACCAAATTGGCGCACAAATATTAAAAATACCATGGGGCCACGTCTTTCTGACGTGGCCCCATGGTTGAATCGTCGTTCGCTGTTTCGATCACTTGCGATGGGTGCGCATGTAACGCATCGCCTCGCGGCGTTCTTCCTTTTCCAGACGATCAAGATAGACGTGACCGTCCAAATGATCAGTCTCGTGCTGCAGCATGCGGCCCATGATGCCATGGCCTTCCAACACTACCGGCTTGCCGTCCAGATCAATGCCCCGCACGCGAGCATAATCGGCGCGACGAGTCTTGTACCACAATCCTGGAACGGAAAGGCAGCCTTCATCGCCATATTGCTCTCCGCTGGTCTCCTCCAACACCGGGTTAAGCACATAGCCGATTTTGCCGTCGATATTGTAGGAAAACGCACGCAGACTCACACCGATTTGGTTGGCGGACAACCCGGCGCGTCCCGGGTCATCAACGGTATCCAACAAATCCTGCACCAGATGGCGCACCGCGGGCGTGATCTCCTTGATGGGATCGCATGGGGTGCGCAGCACTGGATCAGGTACGACTCGAATCTCACGGATTGCCAAAATTAACGCTCCTCGTTGTTCTTGGTTGCGGAAGGCTCGACGGACGGTGCCGTCTCGTCATCCGGTTCATCGGACTGCTTCTTGATTCTCTCCTGCATGGTATCAAATGCCTGCCGAACCTTCGGGCTGACGGATTCAGAAGCCTGCCGCATGCTTTCCGACGCCTGCTTGACGGTTTCGGTGGTGCGGTCGAGAATCTGGACGGTCTTCGGCAACGGCCTGTTGGAGGGTTTTGGCGCGTAAATCACGTTTTCGATGACGTCTGCGTAGCGCTGCAGCACCTTGGGACGAACAACTTTCAGGCTTGCCGTCAAGGTGCCGTCCTGTTGGTTGAATTCCTCATCGAGAATCTCGAATTTTCGTACGGATTCCGCACGGGAAACGTTCGCGTTGGCCTTTTCGACATACTGCTGCACGAAAGCGCGCACGGCATCGTTTTCCGCTACCTGCTTCATGGACATATCGGCATCAAGACCCTGCTGGGAAAGCCAAGAACGAGTCATATCAGAATCCAGTTCAATCAAAGCGCTGATGAACGGCTTGCCATCGCCAATGACCACAGCATGGGACACGATAGGACAGGTGTCGATGATGTCCTCCATCGGGGCGGGGCTGACGTTCTTGCCTCCGGCTGTGATGATGATGTCCTTCTTGCGGCCGGTGATATACACGAATCCATCATCGTCGATGGCCCCCAGATCGCCGGTCCTCAGCCAACCATCAGGCATTTTGACTTCAGCGGTCTTCTCAGGATTCTTGTAGTAGCCAAGAAAAACATTGGGGCCCATGACCTGCAGCTCGCCATCATCATCGGTGCGCACACCCATACCCGGCCCGGGCTTACCAACGGAACCGACGCGATTCGCATTTTGCCAGTTGACGATCATCGGAGCCGCGGTTTCCGTCATACCGTACCCCTGAATGAACGTGATGCCATCCATGCCATTGAAGAAGTGGGCAAGGTCGACGTTCAGCGGGGCGCCGCCGCATGCCAGATATTTCAGGTTCGGACCAAGCGCGGAACGAATGGACTTGCCGACGACGGACATGAAGAAGGAATGCTCGGCTCGGGCCACCATCGAATGATGTCCCCCGTCCTGCTCGTCCTTGGACCATTGCACGAAATGATCGAACGCCTTGGCGAAGACCCTGCCGCGAATACCCGCACCGGCCTTCTGCGAGGCAGCGTTGTACACTTTTTCGAACACACGTGGCACGCCAAGCAAATACGTCGGTTTGAAACTGCGCAGATCGGCGAGCAGATGCTTGGCTCCAGGCAGATAGCCGACCACGCCTTGTCCGCCAATCGCCACGTATTGGATATAGCGGGCGAAGCAGTGCGCCAACGGCAGGAACAGCATCAACCTGTTGGGCTGGTACAGCATCTCGTCAAGAATGATGTAGCCATTGAGCACGATATGCGTGAAGTTGCGATGGGACAGCATCGCACCCTTCGGACGTCCCGTGGAGCCCGATGTGTAAACGATGGTGAGCATGTCGTCCGCCTTGATCCGGGCAATGACCTGATCAAGGGTATCGTCATCGACGCCCTCTCCGAAATCGGCGACTGCGTCAAGACCGTCCGCTTTGAAATTGAACACGTAACGCAGCCCTTCATGCATGTCACGAATCTGTTCGAGCGTCTGCGTGTGGACGGAATCTCCAGCGAAGGCAATAACCGGCTCCACCTCTTCCACGATGGAAGCGGCCTGCTTGGCCGAATCGGTTTCATAAATCGGAACGCTTACCGCGCCGATGGCCGCGCATGCGAAATCGACCACACCCCACTCGTAACAGGTGGGAGAGTAAATGACCACCATGCTTCCGGCCTTGACTCCAAGACCGATAAGGCCCTTCGCCACGGCGCGCACACGAGCGAGCATCTGGCCTGCCGTCACATCATGCCATTGCCGAGTCTCATCATCCTGCCATTGTGCGATAAGATCATCCGGATTCTTCTGCGCACGACGCGACAGCAACGCATATACCGTGTCATCATCCGTGGTGCTGTAGGCCGGCTCTGGTACAAATTCTCTCAACATGGTTCTCTATAGTAGTTCCCGTATGCTTAAGGCACGCTGAAAACCCTTGGCATCGACTGCGAACATCGACGCCAAGGGCTTTTGCAGATTCCTACCGTATCATCGCATCAATGCGATCACCCGAAATCAGCCAAGACGCACTTCCACGTGGAGCCTTTGAGCCTGAATGCGGTGTTGCATCTCAACCGCGTTTCGCCGATGTTGAGCAAAGCCGCACATTCGAATTTCGTGGTCGAAGTCAACCAGCCATTAATGGCGGACACGTTGATGGGAAGCAGACCAATCTTGGCATATAGATTTGCGTCTTCCTTCATATAATGGCCTATTATGGAAGCTGCGATTTTAAGCCTACGCATACAGTCCTCCGTTAGAATACGCTCTACATGCGCCGGCTTTTGCCGACCACGGAAGATGTCGATGGCATCGCACGACATGCGCGCGCCCAATAACGCCAAGGAATAGGCTTGCTTCGCGTCCCACGGTGTGGAATCGGACCGGATAACATGGAAGGGCACCCGCATGCCGGATAATTGTGTTTCCAAAAACCCATCATATGAAGGAAGCTTCTCGACGGATTTTCCTATGCACTGCAGCCATTGGCCATTGTTTTCCGCTTCTTTAAGACCGACATACGAATCAGGGTCTGACGGTGGGATTTCGTCAGGCTCATTGCCTTCTATCTCCTTGTCGTCTTCCGGCTCCCGCTCAGAGCCGGACTGCCATTCCGGAGGTGAAACGCCATCGTCGGATAAGTCGTCCATTGCCATGGATCCCTCATTTCTTTACCTGTTTAATGTCATCCAACTCTCTTCACTGAGAAGGACCAAAAACATTAATACATAAAGACAATCCCCCCGTCAAGTCGACGGAGGGATTGTGGATAACTTTTTTTATCCACAGGACGAAGCTATCTGATCAGTGGCTCGAAGCGACCGTAACCGGACAACGTTGGAAGCTCTTCAAATCGACATAACCGGTCGTGGCCATGGCTCTGCGAAGCGCCCCAACAAAATTGGTGGTTCCGTCGGCGTTATGGCTCGGGCCGAACATGACCTCCTGCAAGGAACCTACGGTGCCCACGTTAGTGCGGAATCCGCGCGGCAACGTCTGGTGGCGGGCCTCGGCGCCCCAATGCATGCCTTTGCCAGGAGCCTCGGAGGCGCGTGCCAGAGGCGAGCCCAGCATCACCGCATCGGCGCCCAGCGCGAATGCCTTGACGAAGCTGCCGGAATCACCCATACCGCCGTCGGCAATCACCTGCACATAGCGTCCGCCCGATTCGTCCATGTAATCGCGGCGGGCCTCGGCGACACCGGCCATGGCCGTGGCCATCGGCGCGTGCACTCCAATCGTGTTGCGGTTGGCGGATACCGCACCGCCACCGAAGCCGACAAGCACGCCAGCGGCTCCCGTGCGCATCAAATGCAACGCAGCCGTGTAGTTGGCCGCGCCGCCAACAATGACGGGGACATCTAGGTCATAGATGAATTTCTTAAGGTTCAGGGGCTCATGGTCCTTGGAGACATGCTCCGCCGACACCACGGTGCCACGAATGACAAACAGATCGACACCGGCCTCAAGCACGGTGGAATAATAATCCTGCGTACGCTGCGGAGACAGCGCGCCGGCTACGGTGACGCCGGCATCACGAATCTCATGCAGACGTTCGACGATGAGTTCCGGCTTGATCGGCTCAGCGTAAATCTGCTGGATGCGTTCGGTGGCCTTGTCCGCAGGCAGCTGCGCGATTTCGTCCAGCAGCGGCTGGGGATCGTCATAGCGGGTCCACAATCCTTCTAGGTCAAGCACGCCAAGCGCGCCCATCTTGCCCATGGCGATGGCCGTGGCCGGGCTGGTCACGGAATCCATCGGGGCGCCGATGACCGGCACGTCGAATTCATAGGCGTCGACCTGCCAAGAGGTGGACACATCCTGAGGATCACGGGTACGACGGGAGGGAACGATGGAGACATCGTCCAGCGAATAGGCCAGACGGCCCTTCTTGCCCAAACCGATTTCAATTTCCTGAGACATGGTTTCAAGGCTAATGCTCAGCTATGACAGTGCCTTCGCGCGTGTCCCCACGGTTTTGGACATTTCCATACGGAATTAACACACATGTAATAAGACGGAACCCATCACCTTCAATTCCGACAGGGAGGACAAACCATGGCCAAAATCAAGGTCGAAGGCAAAGTCGTCGAACTCGACGGCGACGAGATGACCCGTGTCATCTGGAAAGACATCAAGAACCGTCTGATCCTGCCGTACCTCGACGTGGATTTGGATTATTACGATCTGGGCATCGAAAACCGCGACGCCACCGACGATCAGGTGACCGTCGACGCGGCGAAGGCCATCCAGCGCGAACATGTCGGCGTCAAATGCGCCACCATCACCCCGGACGAGGCACGCGTCAAGGAGTTCGGCCTCAAGAAGATGTGGAAGTCCCCCAATGGTACCATCCGCAACATTCTCGGCGGCACCATCTTCCGCGAGCCGATCGTCATGAGCAATGTGCCTCGCCTGGTCCCGGGATGGACCAAGCCGATCGTCGTGGCACGTCACGCCTTCGGAGACCAGTACAAAGCCACTGATTTCAAGGTTCCGGGAGCCGGCACCCTCACCGTAACCTTCACTCCGGAAGACGGCTCCGAGCCGATTGAGCACGTCGTTTACAATTATGGCCCTGACGGCGGAGTTGCCCAGGTGCAATACAACGTGAACGATTCCATCCGAGGTTTCGCACGCGCCTGCTTCAACTATGGTCTGATGCGCGGCTATCCGGTGTACCTGTCCACCAAGAACACGATTCTCAAGGCGTACGACGGCCAGTTCAAGGATACGTTCGCCGAGGTGTTCGAAAACGAATACAAGGACAAGTACGAGGCGGCTGGCCTGACCTACGAGCACCGACTCATTGATGACATGGTGGCAAGCTCCCTCAAGTGGCATGGCGGCTATATCTGGGCTTGCAAGAACTACGATGGCGACGTGCAGTCGGATTCCGTCGCACAGGGATTCGGCTCCCTTGGCCTAATGACCTCCGTGCTGATGACTCCCGACGGGCAGACCGTCGAAGCCGAAGCCGCGCACGGCACCGTGACCCGCCATTATCGCCGTTGGCAGAAGGGTGAAAAGACCTCGACCAATCCGATCGCCTCCATCTTCGCATGGACCGGCGGTCTGAAGCATCGCGCCGACCTTGACAACACTCCGGAAGTCAAGCATTTCGCCGAAACTTTGGAGAAAGTCATCATCTCCACCGTCGAAGGCGGACAGATGACCAAGGATCTGGCCATGCTCATCGGACCGGACCAGCCTTGGCTCGATACCGAGGGTTTCATGAACGCCCTCGACGAGAATCTGGCAAAGGCTCTGGCAGAGTAATCTATCTGAGCTGTCGAAAGCCCGTATGCGCAATCACACACGCGTACGGGCTTTTTGACGTCCGGATATTACAATCGATGGTCAGTATAAGGAACGTCTATTCTTCCGCAAAGGACATGGCATGATTCTGCATCGCACAATCCCGGCGAAACGTCTGCTCGCTCTGCTGGCATCGGTCTGCATGGCAACAGCCATGGGGGCCTGCTCGCCCAACGGTGATTCGCAATCGCAGCAACAGCCGTCATCACAATCCAGCGCAACAGCCGATGCCGGCAATGTGGCGATTTTCGCTCCGACAGACAGCATCACCATCTCTCAACAGACGCCATTGAGCAAATGGGAAAAACTCGTTCCCGAAATCGTGTCCTCGTTGAAACGGACCGGTGTCAAAAGCGGCGACATCACCGTGAAAACCGCTTCGAACCTCGACAAACAAAGTCAAAGCGTCCAAGACTATGTGGTGAATCACATCAACGGAACCGAGCATTCGTCCACGAAAGCCAAAACCACCTTGGTGGTGGCGCCTGTCGCCGAGATGCCGGAATCCGACAGGCAATACGGCGACTATGCACGGCATGATATCACGTGGAACTCCGACGCGTCGGATGAGGACGAACAGGATTATGCGCAATCAGCGCAACGGCTGGTTTCGGCGTTGCAGCTTGCGCAGAATGAAGGAATGAAGGTCGTTCTGATCTCCAATACGCTTCAAGGGTATGCGCCGGACATGTACGTGCCGATGACCACGGCCGAGCAGATTGGAGAACTGCAAGCCAAAGAGCTCGTCAACAAGCTCGAGCTCGACAAGGCATCGTCCGATGCCCCCAAGCAAATCGAGGTACTACTCCCCTACGACGCGGCCGACGGACATGATGCCAAAACGGACACGTCCTTCGCCCAGAACATGTTCAAAGGCATCTGGAAAGTGCTCGAACCGTATTTCAAGGACGGCAAAGCGGCATCTCCTTCCGAGACGCTCACCGCTTCGACCACCAAGGATGACTGGCGGTCCGTGGCATTCGATTCGTCAAAAGCCGAACAAATCAAATCGGTGCTTGCCGAACGTCTCGACGCGGACAAGGACGATTCGCACCCTGTCCACCTTGATGGCGTCATCTCCTGCAACGACTATGTGGCGAAGAACATCGCCGACGAGTTGGACAAACTCGGCTACACAGGTTCCTCAGCCGATATCAACCCTTCCATCTCAATTTCCGGCATCGTGGACAGCATCACGGGCAAAAAAGACCTGAAACGGCAGGCAGTGCCTGACCCTGCGAAGACGTCGTCATCGGATGACGACAGCGATTCCGATAACAAGGAAAACGCAAAATGGCCGATCATCACCGGCTATGGGGCCTATATCAGTTCCATGCCGAACATCGTCAACGGCAAGCAATGGATGACCGCCATGGAGAACCGCAAGGCGTTGGCCGATGACATCGCGCAGACATGCGTGCGACTGAACACTTCGGGCAAACTTTCCAAACTCGGTTTCATCCGTTCCGCAACGGTCGAGGGGAAGAAAATTACGACCATCCATGAGGAGACATTGGCGATCAGCGCCGACAATCTCAAGAAAACGCTGATTGAACCCGGCTACATTTCGCTGGCGGATGCGGGCCTATGATTCTTCCGGGATTCTTCCGGATATGGTGGGGGCCGATGGCATCACTCGGATGTCACCGGCCCCCATCATATTTCGAACATCATTCGGCGTGAGCCGCCGGCTTCCTCGGCACGTAGATGACCTTGTCGATCAACGTCCGGTAATGTTCAACCACTGCCTGCCTGCGGGCCTTCATGCTCGGCGTGACCAAACCGTTCTCCTCAGTGAACTCGTCGGGAACGATTTCGAACTTGCGGATTGATTCGGCACGTGAGGCGAGCTCATTGGCTTTGTTGACGGCACGCTCCACTTCCGCACGCACAATGGGGTTCTTCGAGGCTTCATCCAAATCAGCGACCTGTTCCGCTCCCTTGGATTCCAGCCATAGGTTCGTCTCCGCCAAATCAAGGGAGATGATTGCGGCGATGAATGGCTTGCGATCGCCGATCATGACGCATTGGCTCACCACCGGCGAAGTCATGATGGATGCTTCCATCTCGCATGGGGAGACGTTCTTGCCACCTGCGGTGATGATGAGATCCTTCTTACGCCCGACGATGGAAACGAAGCCGTCATCATCAATGGAGCCGAGATCACCGGTATGCAGCCATCCATCGACAATTTGCTGCTTGGTAACGTCAGGATTGTTGTGGTATCCGGCGCATACGGCAGGGCTCTTTATGCACAGCTCCCCTTCTTCGTCGACCCCCATGGTCACGCCTTGCAGAGGCAAGCCGATGGTGCCGATCTTGTAGCCTTCGGTCGGATTGACGCTCGAGGGGGCGCACGTTTCGGTCATGCCGTAGCCTTCCAATAGCGGCAGACCGACACCGTTGAAGAAATGCGCGATAGAGGAATCAAGCGGCGCTCCGCCGGAGACCGCATACTCGACGTGGCCGCCGAACACTTCCATGATTGACGAATACACCAGCTTGTTGTACAGGGCATGTTTTGCGTTCAGCGCGAGTGGAATGCTCCCACCGGACTGCTGAGCATGCGACCAATCGTATGCCGTCTGGGTGGCGTCAGCGAAAACACGTCCCTTGAAACCGGCTCCGGCCTTCTGCGAGGCCGCATTGTAGATCTTTTCGAAAATCCGCGGCACGGCGAGGATGAACGTCGGTTTGAACGCCTTGAAATCGGCGAGAATGGTCTTCAGATTGCTGGACAGACCGAGTGAAACGTTTCCGGCAAAGCAGAAGAACTGCATGTATCGGGCGAATACATGGGCGAGCGGCAAGAACAGCAGCAGTCGACGATTCGGTTTCATGGCGATGTCCGGCATGGAGTTGACGCCGGAATAGGTGATGAACACGAAATTGGCATGCGTCAGTTCAACGCCCTTCGGGGTGCCAGTGGATCCCGACGTATATACGATGGTGGCTAGATCGGAGCCTTTGACCGCTTGTTCACGTTCAAGGAATTCGGCGTCGGAGACCGCGCGGCCGTATTCGATGATCGTGTCAATTGCACCAAGTCCGATGACGTACACGTCGCCAAGATCCGGGCACTGATCACGGACGGATTCGATTTTGTCGCGCTGGAAATCATCCTCAGCGAACGCCATCTTGACATTGGCATCATTGAAAATCATCTTCACCTGCGCCGGCGAATTCGTTTCATAGACCGGAACGGTAAGGGCGCCGATGGACATGATGGCCACATCAAGCGCGGTCCACTGCCAGCAGGTATGCGCGATAATGGATACCGAATCTCCAGGCATTACGCCACGAGCGATAAGTCCTTTGGCGAGGGCGACGACCTTGTTTTTGAACTCCGCAGCGGTGAACGCCGCCCATTCGCCCTGAGCGTTCTTGTATTCGACAAGATTGTCGTCAGGAGTGCGTTCCACACGCTCCTCAAGTACTGAGAAGATGTTTTTGTCCGAGTCAATTCCCTGTTCCAAAGGGCGCGTGTATTCCTTGATCATAAGCTTCTCGCTCCTCGAAATCTAATGTACAGACAGCATCATAGCCGGAATACCGCACTTTTTCTTTAAGGCCACGACCCCAGGACAACGACAACACCCGTGGATATGGCCGTTACAACGGTTTCAGTTCAACCCGCATCGACCTCACTCTGCCCGACGGATCCGCATAATCACGTCCTCCGCTCTTGAGGCCCCAATGCAGACATCCATCGGCGCAATGTTCCGAGCCACCTTCAACACGAGCGAAACGCTCCCCCTTGGCGATGACGGCCCCGACCGGTCGCGTAGTGACCGCGGGTTCAAACGTCGACGTCAGGCTTCCCGTTTCCGCACCGTGGCGAAGCGTTACCACGGATTTGCCCGCCACTTTGCCACTGAAGGCGACCACACCATCCGCGGGCGCGATGATGGCGTCTTGCGGCCGTGCACGCAAATCCAAACCGCGATGCCCAGGCAACCATTGTTTAGCCGGCGCATCATATTCGCCGATTACTTGCGCGTGCTCCAAAGGCCACTGCATTGATGTGCGGCATGCCGCTTGTGCGACTTCATGCGCCACGTCATCAGCCGATTGCGCGTATGCCGACGCCGTAGGTTGCGCGCAGCATATCGTGAACGCGATGTTCGCCAATACGCATACGGCCATCGCCGCGGCGCACCGGTGCCGGTTGCGCTTGTCAATGTCATCGGACATCTTATTGTGTCGAACACGCCGACGGTATTCCCATTTGTTCATGAGGCCTCCTGTGGTCCGCGTCTCTATCCGGGAATCGATATCATGGCACGTTCGAAGACCGCCCGTCGACTTGGAACGACCTTGTGGTCGGAGAACAACACTTATCCACAGATGCCGGGCGTGTCGCGCCATGACATGCCAAAACGCCACCGAACGTGGCATACGATGGGACACATGAGTGACAACACTACGCAACGCAAGGCATTGCAGCAGTTGGAGAGCGAGCCGTCCGAGGAACGCATCGCCTACTACCGCAAGCCATTCATGGTGCTATGGGCCGCCATTCAGGAGGCTTCAAGCGAGCTGCAGGACGATTACACGCTTTCACCCGAATTGTCCCAGTTATGGGTTGGCGAGCAAATACGGCAGGTTTCGGATTCGCTAGTGGATCGGCTCGCGGAAATCGCCGTGGCGCATGGCGAGTCAAAATCGAATGTGGCACGTGCGGCCAACGCAAGTCCCGACAACGTCATACGTCGCTTCCCTCGACTCAAGGCTGATGCGGCACACGACCGCACACTCATTGACGACGTGCTCGATTCGTTGGAATAGCAGCGAAAAGTTCTTACGGAAACAAAAAGCCCTTGGAAAACCAAGGGCTAAGAAGCTCCTGCGACTGGGCTTGAACCAGTGACCGTTCGATTAACAGTCGAATGCTCTGCCAACTGAGCTACGCAGGAATATGTTCCGGTGTACCCGAAACTGCGCTCCTGCGACTGGGCTTGAACCAGTGACCGTCCGATTAACAGTCGGATGCTCTGCCAACTGAGCTACGCAGGAATGTTCCCACCGGAAGACTTGGCTTCCGTGCACAAGTCACATATATTACACGAATCAGCCATTTACGCAAATCATACGTATCACAGCGTGTCGCAACGTCACCATTCAAGCTCTTCGATATCCATCGGATGCTCGTTGACCTCAATCGATGACACACGTCCATCATGCATGCGAATTACACGGTCCGCAATCGGCGCAATCGCAGAATTATGCGTCACGATCACCACTGTCGCGCCCTTCTTGCGGCTCATGTCCTGCAGAATGCGGAGCACTTGCTTGCCGGTGTTGTAGTCAAGCGCGCCGGTCGGTTCGTCACACAGCAGAATCTTCGGATTCTTCGCCACCGCTCGAGCGATCGCCACACGCTGCTGCTCGCCGCCCGACAACTGCGCGGGAAAATTGTCGACGCGGTCCGCAAGCCCTACGTCGGCGAGCGCCTGTCGGGCGTCTTGTGCGTCGGGAACGATTTGTGAGGCGAGTTCTACGTTTTCGCGTGCGGTGAGGTTGGCGACGAGGTTGTAGAACTGGAATACGAAGCCGATGTCGGTGCGGCGGTATGCGGTGAGTTGTTTGGGTGTGTAGTTGGAGATGTCTTTGCCGTCGATGATTACTTGTCCTGAGGTGTTGGCGTCCATGCCTCCTAGGATGTTGAGCACTGTTGATTTGCCTGCGCCGGATGCGCCGAGGATGATGGCGAGTTCGCCTTGTTCGATGGTGAAGGAGACGTTGTCGTTGGCGGTGATGGTGGTGGATCCCATGTGGTAGAGCTTGGTGCTGTTTTTCATTTCGATGTATGCCATGTTCCGCTCCGTTTTCTTGTTTGGCGTCCATGCCGTTTTTGTTTGTTGTTTTTAATATACGACTAAAGTGGTGTTTGTGGTTCCACGCCGAGGGAAAGGATTTTCCATGGATGTCTCCGATGATGCCGACCGTTTGCAGACGTTGTTGTATAGTTCCTATTCCGCCGATGTTGTCCGGCAGTTGGAGCGTCCTTTGTTGGATGATGGTGTGCCGTTGATGCGTATGGCTGCTTCTGCGGTGGCTCGTGTGACGTTGTCGTTGCTTGATGATGAGGATTTGGATGTTGAGGATGCGCGGGTCACGGTGTTGGCTGGCGCTGGGGACAATGGTGGCGATGGCTTGTATGCGGGGGCTGAGTTGGCGCGTGAGGGTGCGCAGGTTACCGCGGTTGCTGTTGGCCGTTCGTTGCATGAGGATGCGTTTAGGGCGTTTGTTCGTGCGGGTGGGCGTGTGTTGGTGTTGGATCCGGCGGCTGATATTTCTGGGTGCACGTCTGGTTTTTCCGCGGGTGAGGCTGGTGAGCGGCTGCAGGCTGCGGTCGAGTGTGCGCGGGGTGCGCATGTGGTGCTTGATGCTATGACGGGGATTGGCGTGGTCGGCGCGTTGCGTGGTGTCGCTGGCACGTTGGCTTCGTCTTTGGGTATGGATGGCGTGTTGCCGGACAAGCCTGCGTTGCCGAACAATGACCCTTCCGCTGATTTGCCGTTGGTGGTGGCCGTCGATGCGCCGTCGGGTGTGGGTGTTGATGATGGTTCGTTGCCGGGGCCGTATATTCCTGCGGATGTGACGGTGACGTTCGGTGCGATGAAGCCGTGTGCGATGGTGCCGCCGGCTTCGTATGCTTGCGGACGGATCACGTTGGTCGATTTCGGTTTCGATGTCGATGATGCTGTTCCGTTTGCCGAGATGACGGATGGCGATTTTGTGGCGGATTCGGTTCGTCTTCCGTCTCTTGCGGATGGCAAGTATTCGCGTGGAGTGGTTGGTTTGGTGACTGGTTCGGCGCGGTATCCGGGTGCTGCCGTGTTGTCGGCGAGGGCCGCGGCGTGCGCGAATGTGGGCATGGTGCGTTATCTGGGGCCACAGCGTGCGCAGGATATGATATTGTCCGTGTTGCCGGAGGCTGTGTTGGGCAAGGGCCGGGTGCAGTCGTGGGTGGTTGGATCCGGCGTGCCCGCCGAGGGTGACGTTGCTTCCGGTGATGACATGCAACGTGCGACCATTGCCGCGCTGCTGGATCATTACGCGTTGGAGGATGGCGATGGCTCGCGGAACGAGCGGGCGGAGGGCATGCCTCCCATTGTGGTTGATGCCGGCGCGTTGGATTTGCTGCCGTGCCATGTTGTGCCGCAGGTCGTTATCACTCCGCATGCCGGCGAATTGGCCGCATTACTGAATCGGTTGGATGCCGATATGGCCGATGTTGTTTCCAGGCAGTGGGTGGAGGCCCGGCCATTGCGGGCGGCGTTGCGCGCGCATGAGCTTACGGGGGCCACGGTGCTGCTTAAGGGCGCGGTCACCATTGTGGTTGGAGCTGATGGAGATGGGAACACGCGGATCATCCTGTCCGGGCGCGCGCCTGCCTGGATGGCCACCGCCGGTTCGGGCGATGTGTTGGCCGGCGTGTTGGGCGCGTTGCTGGCGCAGCAGGACGACATGCTGTCCGACGATCCGGCTTTGGTTCCGGAGGTCGCCGCGGCCGCCGCGTATATGCATGGGCTTGCCGGCGCGATGGCCAGCGGGTCGGAGCAGCGCGGATGGCATCGTCCGCATCTGTATGGGCATGCGGGCAAGACTCCGGCGAGCGCGATCGGGCATCCGATTGTTGCCGGTGATGTCGTCGCGGCTGTTCCCCGGGCTTTTGGCGAGCTGCTCCGCTGACCGTTTCGTGGAGGGTCATTCCACTGATTTCAATGCTTCGAGCATGTCCACCGTTTCGAGCTGGCGGTATACGATCCAGCCGAGCACGGCTAGTACCACGGCCACGACGATGGCCGGGGCCGCCAATGCGATCCAGCTGATGGCGGGGTCGAACATGACTTCGTCGGGTGGCACTTCGGTGATGATGTATCGGTGCAGCCATTCTCCGAAGCCGTATCCGGCGAGTATGCCCAGCAGTGACAGCAGGATCGTTTCGCGGTAGATGTACATCGTGGTCTCGCTGGTGTGGAAGCCGAGCACTTTGATCGTGGATAGCTCGCGTATGCGTTCCGACACGTTGAGGTTGGTCAGGTCGTAGAGGATCACCACGGCCAGCAGCACGGCCACGAGAATCAGCACTTCCATGATCTGGTTGAGCGATCCCACGATTGTGGACACCATGTTCTTCTGCGTCGTGTTCTGCACGACGCCGCGCACGGCGGCCAGTTTCATGAATTTGGCGCCTTGGCGTTCCGTGTTGGCGTTGCTGTGGTCTTTCAGTCTGACCATGTATGCGTTTGTGCTGTACTGGTCGCCGAACACGTGTTCGTAGCATTGCGCGTTCATGAATATGAAATGGCCGATGTACATTTCGCTGATGCCGGCGACTTTGATGGTGCGTTGCGCGCCGTTTTCGTCGTTTACCGTGAAGGTGTCGCCGACCGAGACGTTGAGCATTTCGGCGAGCCGTTCGGAGATTACCGCGCCATTGTTGACCAGTATCTGTGGTTGGTGTGTTTTGCGGTCGCGTAATGTCAGGTATTCGTTGAAGTTGTATGCGTCGTCGGTGGCCAGCAGGGTGATCGACTGCTTATCGTTCTCCTTGCCTGCGGTTTTCGACAGTTCCTCGTAGCGCACCGCTGTCGAGGATTGGACGGTTTTGCCCTTCAGCGTCGTGGCGATTTCCTCGCGTTGCGCGCTGTTGGTGTCGGATTCCTCGGCGACGATCAGGTCGTAGTGGATGAGTTCCTCGAACTGTCGGTTTCCTATCTGTCCGATCGAGGATTGGACGGCGAGGCCGGCCGTCAGCAGGGATACCGCTCCGCATACGCCGAAGATCGTCATGAGCATGCGTGTTTTATATCGGAAGATGTTACGGGCGGTCACTTTGTGTGTGAAATTCAGACGGTTCCATAGTGGTGGGAAATGTTCCAAAAGAATTTTCGAGCCTTTGGCCGGCGGCTTGGGCAGCAGTAGGCTCGCCGGTTTTTCGCGCAGTTCCTTGGACGCGGCCAGCCATGCCGGCACGACGGCGCTTATCCATGCAAGTGCGAATGCGGCCATGGTGATCCAGGGGTGGAATTTGAGCATGATGTCCGGCATGGTGAATCCCGCGCTGTATGCGTGGGCGACGATAAGCGGCAGCAGCGTGTGGCCGGCGAGCACGCCGATGCATGTGCCCAGGGTGGATGCGGCGAATCCGTATACGGTGAATTTGAGCATCACATCCGCGTTGCCGTAGCCGAGCGCCTTCAACGTTCCGGAATTGGTGCGTTCCTCGTCCACCATGCGTCCCATGGTGCTGAAGGTGACGAGCGCCGCGACGAAGTAGAGGAAGATCGGGAAGATGTCCGCCAGTTTCGCCACGATGCCTTCGATGACCATGTACACGCGGTAGCCTTGCGAGGTCAGACCTTCGCGGCGGCCGCTGACGGAATAGGCCGGGACGGTGAGATTGTCGATCTTCTCCTCGGCGAGGGTTATCTGCCGTTCGGCTTCGGATATCTTGCGTTCGGCTTCGGGCTTCTGCGCGTTGAATTCGGCGAGTTTGCTCTGGTATTCCGTTTCGGCCTTGTCGATGTCCCTCTGGCCTTGGATAAGCTGCGTGACGCCGTCTGCGACTTGCTTGCCGGCCTGCGACACCGCTTTGCCGAGCTCGTTTTGTTTTTCGGCTATCTGTTTGGATGCCTGTGCGAGATTGTCCGCATTGCTCCGATACGCCTGCGAGCCTTGGTCGAGCCGCGCTACGGCGTTCTGGTATTGTTGCAGTCCCGCATTGTAGGCGTTCAGCTGTCTGTTGTATTCGGCGCAGGCTTCGTTGTACTGGTTGATCGCCATGTCGTATTTGCCGCGTATTTGTTCGTAGAGTTTGCCGGTGATGCCGGTCTGTTCCCATTTGCCGAGCGTCGCGCCGACTTTGTCGAGCACGGTTTTGCTTGTTTCGAGTTGTTCTCGCGCCGCGTCCAGCTGCGTTTTGCCGTTCGCCAGCCGG
>OBWL01000074.1_pt1 | contig 125609 bp, 112 predicted proteins | sample 1538061 | NCBI WGS metagenome assembly OBWL01 (sample SAMEA2580085, study PRJEB22360) | human gut metagenome | biome: human gut; feature: human-associated habitat; material: faeces | place: Denmark | collected 2008/2010
GTCGCATAGACAAAAAAGAGGAACGACTATTTTATATTAAAAAAAGAAGGGGATGTGCCTTAGTTTTGACACAGCCCCTTTTTGTAGTTCAAGAATAGCATTTAAAGCTTGTTCTGCTTTCTCTTCAGGCACAAAAATATGGTCATGATAATACGCTGTCACAACATTTGTACTAATGTTTTTCTCAGCTAGTTTAGCTGAAAAGGCGGCTGTCAGACCAACTGCATCCAGACTGGAATGTACATTAAGTGTGATAAGCCTATAAACAGACTGGTAATGAATCTTCTTATTTACGGCATCTTGCTGTTCAAGAATGAAAGTTACCCCTTCTTTCTCGTGGAAAATCCCGATAGGGTTTAGTTCATACATTATCTTCCAATCAATTGTTGGAAAAGAACAAAAAACAAAATTACGTTCATCCAATACAGGTTCTATATTGGATAATAATATATCTAAATCTTTTATACCTGACATAAATTCAACCGATGATAATTACACAAATATATGTAATAAGTGAGGAATAATCACTATTTTTGTTTCGTTATATATATTCTGATTAACGAATCCTTTCCTATGTATACAATACTAATTATAGAAGATGAACCCAGAGTTGCAAGTTTACTGATGAACGGACTGGAAGAAAATGGTTATCAGACAATGGTAGCTTATGACGGATTAATGGGATTACGGCTTTTTCAGGCACATACATTCAATCTGGTTATATCTGATATTGTTTTGCCTAAGATGGATGGATTTGAACTGGCAAAAGAAATTCGTAAGTCCAATCCCAATATTCCTATATTAATGTTGACGGCATTAGGGTCAACGAACGATAAACTGGACGGTTTCGATGCCGGTGCAGATGACTATATGGTAAAACCGTTTGATTTCAGAGAGCTGAATGCCAGAATTAAAGTTTTATTGAAACGTGTTACAGGAAATGTACCGGAGTTACCACAGGAACTTGTTTATGCGGATCTGCGTATTGACCTTCAGCGGAAAGACGTAGAACGGAATGGCATATTCATTAAACTTTCTCCCAAAGAATATAACTTGCTGCTATATATGGTCGAAAATGCTGAAAGGGTATTGAGCCGCGTTGAAATAGCAGAGAAAGTATGGAATACCCATTTTGATACGGGAACAAACTTCATAGATGTATATATCAACTATCTCCGTAAAAAAATAGATCGGGATTTCGAACCAAAACTTATTCATACCAAAGCCGGAATGGGCTTCATACTGACTGACAAATTATGAAAATCAAGACAACACTGACTCTACAATATGCAGGACTGACAGCCGCGGTATTCTTCGTATTTGTTATAGCTGTCTATTACGTAAGTGAGCATTCACGCAGTAATGCTTTCTTTCGTAACTTACAAAGTGAAGCTATAACCAAAGCTCATTTATTCCTTAACAATCAAGTAGATGCAAAGACTATGCAGTCTATTTACCTGAACAATCAGAAGTTTATAAATGAGGTAGAGGTAGCTGTCTATACAACAGATTTTAAAATACTATATCACGATGCTCTTCAAAACGATATAATCAAGGAAACACCGGAAATGGTGGAACGTATTCTGAAACGAAAAAACATCAGTTTTTATGTTGACGAATATCAGGCAATAGGACTTGTGTATCCGTTTGAAGGAAAAGATTACATTGTCACTGCCGCAGCTTATGATGGCTATGGATACGCCAACCGGGATGCACTGAGAAATATGCTCATTCTATTATTTATCGGCGGATTGACAGTGTTGGCAATTGTCGGTTATATTCTTTCCCGAAGTACTTTGAAGCCAATACGAAATATAGTAAAAGAAGCGGAGAAGATTACCGCATCCCATATTGACAAAAGGTTACCTGTAAAAAATGAACAGGATGAGCTGGGAGAGTTAAGCATTACATTCAATGATTTGCTGGAACGTTTGGAGAAGTCTTTCAACTCACAAAAGATGTTTGTCAGCAATGTATCCCACGAATTACGTACTCCTATGGCTGCTCTCACAGCCGAACTGGATTTAGCCTTGTTGAAAGAGCGAACCTCCGAACAATATCAGGCAGCCATTGGCAATGCATTACAAGATTCACGACGAATTATAAACCTGATAGACGGATTGCTGAATCTTGCAAAAGCCGATTATCAGTCGGAACAGATAACAATGGAGGAGGTCCGTCTGGACGAATTATTGCTGGATGCCAGAGAGCTAGTATTAAAAGCTCATCCGGATTATCATATTGAACTAGTATTTGAGCAGGAAGCTGAAGAAGATAATGTGCTGACTGTAATCGGAAACAGTTATCTGTTGACTACTGCTTTTGTAAATCTGGTTGAGAACAACTGCAAGTATTCTTCCAATCGGACTTCATCAGTCCTGATAGCTTATTGGGAGCAATGGGCGATCATCCGCTTATCCGATAATGGTGTAGGAATGTCCGATGTAGATAAAGAAAACCTATTCAAACTATTTTATCGTGGAGAAAACAAGAATATAGCTCCCGGAAATGGAATAGGTATGGCTTTGACGCAGAAAATCATTCACCTTCACAAAGGAGAATTGACCGTATCCTCTCATAAGGATGAAGGCACTACCTTTGTGGTAAAACTCCCGCATATTTAAGAAATTCTAATTGTTTTCTAATACCACTCTAATCATTCTCTAACAGCTTCCTTGTGAAGTCCTCCTTACTTTTGCGTTGAATTAATAAATGCAGTTAGTAACTTAAAAAAAAAGAGAATATGGTATGGAAGAAAAGACTGCGCTCATCACAGTACACATTCAATTCAGAGAAAGTATTTTTGGTTGCCACACAACCCAGTAAGTCAATCTATTCCTACTTGCAGACCACAAAGCTTGGACTAACACAGGGAGAAGTTCAGGAGCGACATATAAACGGCAAAACAAATTGTTCCACTTTCACAAAACATTTTGTTCCGAATTTGATATTATTAACACAAAACAAAATGTGCATTTTACTAAGGTGGTTTCACCTATTTTCCAGTTTTGTTTATCTTTGCATCAGTTTAGCATAGGAGCAAAAGTTCCTTTTATAAATAAAAGAGATTAACACTACCGCTAGCTCGTGAGAGTCGGCGGTTTTAAAAGCAATTTAAAACGACCTTAAATCTACTTTATATAGTTTACGATAACTAAAAAAGTACTATTGCTTACAAGATCACTAACTCGTGACGAGCTGGTAATCTTTATTTTAAAATATATAAATCAGCACCACCAAAGAAGTGATCATTCCTGGCAGCAACACCGTAGCTGCTACATCCAGCCAGTCAAACTTTCCTCCCCATAGTTTATCCTTGTAGTCAACAGCCATAGCAGCAATAATAGTTGCCACCAATGATATTATAGCCGATGAAGCAAAGGTATTACCCATAATCAAGCAGACAGCCATCATCGCAGCATACACCAGCAATCCACAAAGGATATGTTTTGGGCGGTTACTATCCTTCAGCCAGCCCAAGTATTTATCTATTATTCTTTTCATTAATATTCTTTTAATCTGTTTCTTCCTATAACTGCAACTTCAAATGGAGAGTCTATATATCCCTGATCTTTATGGAAAGTCCGGACGGTAAACTGATGGGTGTACTTATCCGTATCCGCACCAATACTCCAGTTACCATGAACAGCTGTTACCATGACAAAATACTGTGTATGATTAAGATCATGATTAAAAGCGTAGAGCCCAGCTTGTCCGTGATATACAGGAGAGTCAATAGTACAGCCATCTCCCCAGGAACTCTCAATTGTGCCATCGGCACTAATCCTTCCTGCCCACAGGACACCGGGAGCATCCCACACTTCACCGGATCGTTGATAAAAATGATGAGGACCTACCGAATCTATAGCAAACTTACTTCCGGCATTGGCAAGCAAGCTTAGACAAACATTACCAGTTCCATAACTCTCGATATTTATTCCCCGATAACCATTAGAGAGAGGATTCTGACGGTCAAGCCTCATGGAGATCAGAGCGGCATAATCTCCTCCAAGTTGCAAGAATCTACCGAAGCCACCTGCTCCAGCCGAACCAGTTCCAATTTTTATTCCGGAAGAAGGATTGGCGGCACTTAACTGATTCCCCTCTATTTTGAGGTCTCCGATCTTCCCTCCCTGAATATCCACATCCAGCCCCATAAACTTACCCAGTAACAGATCAAGGAGCAGATTAGGTGTAAACGGGCAATCACTCTGACCAAGTTTCGTCGGATCAAACAGTCCGTAGTTGGATGTATCATTGCCGTCGGCATCCTTTCCATACTGGGAGAACATATAATCACCGTAAAACACCGCGCTGGCTAGCTTGGCAAAATTCGCCATCAGGATCTCTGTGAATATCGCCTTGTAATTCTCAAAAGGTATCCAGTATGACGTAGTAGGATTATCCCGGTAATCCTCCATCGGATTTACACCGATGATGGTTGCTGTCTTCCGCATCACATAGTAGGTTGATCCTGCCTCGTAATAGACAATCGGTGTAATATCCTCAGTTGCCGTATACTCGATATCCGCGCTCCAGAATCCAGCCGGGAATGGCATCCTTCCTCTTTCACCGGCCGGTCCGGGAAGACCATCCTCTCCCTTGGCGTAGTTGGCATGCAGCTTCGGTTCAGAGTAAGCTCCCCATTTGCCATTTTCTTTTTTTCGGAAGGACATGTACTCTCTCGGATACTCTTCGGTCACCCCCAAAGGATCATTGGTAAAAGGCACAAGATACCTGAAGTAATCCTCATTAGTGATCAGGATTCCCGAGTTGGCTGGTCTTGCCTGAATACATCTATAATAGTCTTCTCCGTTCTTATAAATGGCATCCACCACCTGCGCAGCGGAAGAGAGGAAATCACCCAGATAATTCTCATCGGACGCGAAAGGAAGAGGAATGAAGCCTTTTACAAACGGATCAGACTCCGGAGTAAAGGAACTTTCTTCCCGACGGAAGATATATTCCATATCAGGTGTATCCGCCAAATACTTAGAAGGACGGGACCAGGTTCCGTATACCCATTTCTCATAATCCTTGTCATAGGTAGCCTGTGCGGAAGATACCCACACCGTATCGCTGTGTACGACCTTATACTTGACCATATCCTCGCCCTGGCTTACCGAGCTGTCCTTTACATACAGAATCTCTATATAGTGATCTCCTGGTTGTGATACGGCCTGAGAGATAAGCCGGTCGTTTTCTCCCGACATCTTGTCGAAATAGTTTGAGGTATTTAGGGTAGTATCGGGTGTCCCAATATACGCGTAATCATACGTCTCGCTTGAGACGATCACACGAAGAGTGATCATCTGATTGGCATTAGTCGTGGAAAAGAGTATACGATCTCTATACGAGGTACTATGCGCAGTAAGTTTGGGAGAACGTCTGTATCCGCCATTGGGATAATATTCTCCCTCATACCCACGAATAGTCAGCACGCCGAATTCCGGATATTCAGACCATCCGGCCGGGATGGAGCTTCCTGTCGGAGCATCCGGACGTGTATCCGCCTGGGTAAATATCTGTTTTAAGAAAGTACCGTCTTTTCCCGGTGTGCCAGGATCACCCGGATCACCAGGCTTACCCGGCTCGCCATTCTGTCCGTCATCAACAACAAGAACCGTCTTCTCGTCCATCTGCACACCACCGACATAGAGCCTGAAAGAGATCGCTGCCATATCGGATGTCACGATGACACGGGAGGAATAAATGAATTCAGACGATGTACCGCCCGTCTGGTAGGTCAGCACAAACTTGATGGTTCCTATTCCCGACACGGGAGTATCCTCTCCGGATTTAGCCCTGCTTTCACAGGAGACATATTCGGGCAGATGCGTCCCGTCCTCCTTCCTCTTAACCTGTGTCACGGAAGGAACGAGCCAGTAGGTGGTAGCGTCAGCTCCGGACTCAGGAGCGACGCTTACTCTAAATGAAGCGGAAGACAGTTTCTTTGCCATTATCTTATGCCGTTATCGTTGCACTAACATAGCCGGAGATACCACCACCGGCGTTCATCACATCCTGGAATGTTACGCTGATCGTTTTCTTTACGCCGGAAAGAGAGGATATAACCGATCCTGAGTTATCCGTAACAGTAAAGGTAGTCTGAGCGGTGGTATCTTCCGTACCGTCATCTTTCTCTACCTTAGCGGTATAGATCGCCGTTTCACCCTCCTTGATCTGTTCCCCTGTAATTCCGTCTACATAGAGGTTTACCCGGTAGGGATCGGTATAGTCGGTAACATTAATGTATGCGCTACTGATAACCGTAGAACCGTCTTTTTGCAACAAGTCACACCGGTAGGTAGTCGTACCGTCGATATCGGATGCGTTTACCGTCAGAGACCATGCGCCTGTAGTTACCAGCGTAGCAGTTTCTCCGCTTACCTTGTACCACTTCGCCGTATATGCGGAAAGATCGGATGGGGTAATACCATCTACGAGCACATGGGCATTGAGTGTGGCTGTCGGAGACTCTGTGGTGACATCCGTATCACCATCCAGGTAAAGAGTGGTAGAGCTGCCTACCGTCTCAACAATCTCAACCGTCTCAGAGATTCCGTCAAAGGCCAGAGTCTGACCGCCGACCTCGGTTGTTCCCTTGAGAAGGATTGTATCGTTATCATAGTTGGATACCGGTACGATGTTCTTTACGATTTCGAAGACGATCATGTTCGGATAGTCACGGCCTCCGATGTTTATCGTTTTTGTAGACTTTTTAAACACACCGGCCAGAGCTCCGGTGGTACTCAGTCCATCCTCTCCGAAGGCAATCTGCACACCATTGTAGAACAGATCTACGGTAGTCGGGATCAGAACCACTCCGTTATCATCCCGGTTAAGATGCGCATAGACAAGAGGCTTGTTGGCCGATGTCTCCCAGTCAGGAGTACAGATACTGGTTCCTTTCTTGTATTCCTGTCGCAGCGGGCCATTGATAATACCCATTCTGGCGCGAACGTTCACTCCATTCATCAGGGCGAACAGCTGAAAACTTCCGTTTATTTTTCTTGGCATAATTATTCCTCCTTACTTCTTTACCGTTTTACTTTTCTTTTTTTCTTCGAGCAACAATGCGTTCAACGCTTCCTGTGTGATGATCTCGACATCCTTCAGTCCGGTTCCGATCACCTTCAGAGCATTGATACTAAGCACCGCACGTCCGTCACTCAGTTCCTGCGCATCCGTATAAATACCTTTCTCTATCAGCTGCGCTTTGCTTACCAACAAGTAATTCATAATTGATTTATTTAAAAGTTAATACTATTCTTCGATCTCCAGAGTACCCTTGATACACCATCCGTTGCGATTCTCGACCTCACAATCCTCAAACGGAAGCGTCTTTTTAAAGGTCTCTTCGTAAGACATTCCGCTGATGGCCGATGTCTTGTTGATATACTGCGTCATATTCTTCAGAAACTCGCAGATAGCCACATGGAATCCCTTTACAAGCCGGGTCTTTACGACCGGCTTCCCGTCATCACCCATATCCTCGTAGCGGACCTGCATACGCATCCATGCTTTCCCCTTCTTCTTGTCCGGTTCACGCACTTCAAAATCCAGGATATCAAATACCTTTCCTGTTAATTCCGCAATGTCAATCAAAGGCGAGTCCATTCTGCGTCTTACCTTTGTTTCATTTGTTATCAGAAATGATAATTTCATATTCAGTTTCCTTTTTAAATTTTTAGCGTCAGCCCCTTTAAGTATTCCCAGATAGGAAGATCTGGAACGAGGATTACGCCATGATCTTTTCATTCTCTCTTTTATACTCTTTCTAACTCTTGTATATCCGCAGCGAAATACATATCCCAGAATATCCGTTCCATTACGCATAGGCGTAGGATGCGCATCTTTCTTCAGCTCGTATCCAAGGTTATACCAGAGATAGTTCGCTATGCGCCATTTTGCCTCATGGAGCTTATCTTTATCTCCGAACAGGATGATATCATCCGCATACCTTACATAGTGTCTGATCTTCAGATCCTGCCGGATAAACCTGTCGAAGGCCATCATCATGATATGCTGGTTCATCGGAGACGAAGGAGTACCAATCGGCAGCCCTATATCACAGAAAGAAACTCTTTGCAGATAGCGCAGTATTCGCTTATCCTTCCAGATCGCTTCGTGACAGTCGAACAGGACCTCCGGGCGTGTCGACTCATAGCATTTGCGGATGTCCAGCTGCAAATATCCCCACGGGCGATACCTTCCAACAATCCTTTTGATCTGTCTGACAGGGTCGTACCGTTTTCTACTTGCGTTGATTCCCCGCCCTTTTATGCAGTTGTAACAGTCGTCAGATAATCTTGCAGCATACTCTTTCTTGATCAACAGCATAAGCGTATGCATAATCACCCTGCTTCGAAAGGAGCTGATAGCAACGATCCGTTTCTTTCCGTTAACAGATACAACCTCCTTATATCTGTATTCCACGTCAATACTTTCTCCTTTTAGGAGCTGTCTGTATACGCTGTATTCATTTTCTTTATCCTGTAAAAATTCAATTACCTCGTTTTTACACATATGCTTTCGTGAAGCATTGATCACTGCCTGATGTACCAGCTCAGGAGTCAGGCGACTCATTACATTTCCTTTCCTTTTCATCTTCCTTATCCAAGTGGAAGCCTTTATTAACGGGCCTTCGGATATCTACCAGCCCACTCCCCTGTCTCCTCGTACACAGAGGTTGTCCTTGATTTTTCGTACTACCGACGAGGTTTCCGCGTAAATTATCATTTGTAAGCCGCCAGCGTAGTTCGCATTCGTATTCGACAGCTGGTTGTTCGCATTCACGTAACGAGCGGAAGCATTCGACGAATTGCCGTTACCACGCTACGCGGAAAACCTTATATCTTTAGATGGGGAGGATAAGCCTCCCCCGCACGTTCGTTTCACTCACTCTCGGCTGCGCTTTCGTCACTGTCGTTATGCGACGTTGCACTCACCGTCCCTTCGGGTAAGCGCACCTGGAAGCCGCCAGCGGAGCTCGCAGTCGTAAACGACAGCTGGTAGGACGCATGCACGTAACGAGCGGAAGCAGTCGACGAAAGGCCGCTACCACGCACCCTGTGCCCAAGACGGACAGCCTTACCTACCGCCTGGCTTGTATAGTTACTACGGTCTATGTAGGCGGTATTATCTGCTAGCGATCCTTTCTTTAAAGTCCCCAGCCTGGTTCCACGTATCAGATCCGTAAAGTACCCATTACCTGAAGGAAGGGTTCCGATATAAGAGTAATCAGGGCTCTCCTGGAAGTCGAATAATTCCCCGGCATCTTTGACATAGTCCTTGTTTAATGTCAGCTTATCTTGTTCACGGCAGAGATAGCACTTGATCGGATTGGTGGAGCCTCCGGAAGTTGCGTCTTCGATCTCCATGACCTTTTCGATGCCTGCTCCTGCATACTGGAGAACGTCGGCGGAGACGAGGTCCATGCCGTAGACTGCGGAGGTTTGAAGGCGAGCGTAAATTACTGAAATACTTATAGGATTTCCTGATGCGTCGTAAGCAGACGTATTTCTAATTGCTACCTCTTTTGTTAATATGGCATTCATTTCCCCTTCAAGAAGTGTTTTTGTGCCCGGTATATTATAATATATATAATTTGCACCATTAAATTCAAAAATCACACCTGGTTCTACATTATCTTCTGCCGCACGTGAAAGTGCCATTTGGATTTCCATACATTCCATGCGGGGATAATACTTAGAAATGATTTCTGACCAATTTTTCTTTGTCCCGTCTGCATCAAGATAAAAAGAGGGTATCTCGGAAAGTTTCTGATATATAAATGCATCTTCTGAATTCATCCTATATGTCATCCCGGTTGCACGTCTAACAATAGGACCTGATATATAAGGGGTATTACTTGAAATCCCCGCTCCAAACTTTTCCGGATCATGCAGATAAACCGTTCCAAACTTGTTTATCAGCGCATTGGTGATATTCAGAAGATGCCAGTCCATAAGCGGAGCAAACGGAATAGTCTTGTTTTTATCCGCATTATGAGCTACAGCATAGTCATTGGTCGTAAACTGACTGAGAACAGTTCTCGGATAGGTTCTGTCTGCTTTGTTGAATGCAGTGATACCCAGATATCCGTTACTACCACCTTCTCCGGCGCGATATGCAAAATACATGGAACGGAACTTACCATTAACCACGGCAGGAAGGCCCGGACAGATCAGGGTCGGAGGAATGGGAACAGACTGTTCACCATTATACTCGAACGGTTCCTCACCGAACAAGGCAACCACTTCATCTCCAACTTTGGCATTCTCAATCGTATGGATTGTCTGTGTCCAGCCATACATAATGTTATATCCCTTGTCTTCTTCAGCTGAGTTGACGGTAGTCGGCGCAAGCGTACCATCCTCGAATCGCATCCAGTTGTTGTTCTTGAGCTTTCCGATGATTTCCACATTTACTCCATCTTCGCATTTTACCAGATAAGCACCCAGCTTGTCCGCAATCTGACTCACTCCGAACTGGAAAGCAGGCGTAGCACCAATGCCATTGTATACGCTTCCTTCAACATTCCATGAGCCGATCTTGGGCATGACGGACGGTTCCAGTACTACCGGATTCGTATAGGTGATACCCAACGCCTTGACGGTCGTTTCGATATACTCGCCATACCCGATGATGGAAGACGTACCATCGGCATTGGTCGCTTTCCATGTGATATTGTAGTACTTCTCCGGATTCTCGATCACACGCCCGCCGGCAGTAATCTCGCAACGGGACTTGATCAGTTTTTCTGTTCCGATGTCGTTAATCGTTATGTAAGCTCCGGCAATCGGTACCTGTTTGGCGTTCTGGAAAACAGGAAGATCCACACGGATATTATACTGTACCATCAGGGCAGCATTGGTCGGTGATGCCGGTGCCGGATCTGCCCCTCCCTTGTAGGCGGCACGGCATTCCAGCTTGATATTCTTGAAACGGGAAGCGTCCACCACAAGTGTGCGGGGGAAGGTTCCGTCAGCGTTAGGCGTGGTAACCAGCCAGGTATCTGAAGTAGTAACCAGGCGGGTATACTGCCCATCCTTGACATACCACCAGTATACGGCGTTATCCTCGGAGAGTTGTATCTCACCGCTTTTGAGGATAGCCTTTACCTGTACCTGCCAGTTGGCGGAATCGGTGTCGTCTATCTTCGTGGGATCTACAATAACCTCCGTCGGGGAGTCGGCCATCAACGAGAGCAATGAGGCCTCGTAATAGATAGTACTGAGCAACTGCTGCTCGATACGCGATTCCTGCCGGTTGGTCTTTGGATTGGTGTAGAAGGCCTCGCCGATCAGCAGGAAGGGCTCGTCTACCGGTGTGTTACGCTTTACTTTCAGAACCGGGATACCATCCTCGGAAGTGGATATCTCGTAATCGGAATTTCCTTCCGCTATCTTGTTGGCAGGCTTGTATTCGCCCAGATACCAGTCGATACGGTCGAGCGTAGCGGGACCCTCGGTGATCACTCCGTCAGGGTCCTGAAGATTCACCGCTACCGTTACAACGAGCGGAAGGATCGCAGAGTACGAAGGATAAAAAGCATTGTCGTCACGGCTGTACTTCTGCTGGAAGGAGCCGTCACCTACAATCTTCATGCCGGAACTGGCGTTCAACGGCTTGACCTGGATGTTGATTACTCTTTTCTGTTGCATATGATTATAAGTTAAATGATAATTCTTCTGATTCCCGCAGATAATTCTCCTCGCCCAGCGGGATAATGGCTTCTACCCGGAAAGTCACCGAACGGGCGTTCAGCCACTCAGATCCCATATCCGAGGAAATAAGGTGAACCTTGTTCTTTTGTCCGTCCACGAAGACAGGCGACCAGGAGTTATCCTCAGCCGGTATTCCCGAATCCCTGCTCCAGGCGATCTGCGTACCGGCAGTGTTCATCACATCCTCGGTTATGTCGACTGTTCCGTGATAAAACTTAGCTTCTATCACCGTATCTATCAGCCCGTAAAAGAAGCTGAAACCATTGCTGCTTTCAAAGTCAATGGAGAACTCGCCATTGCCTTCCAGGAACGCCCAGTCGGTGGAGTTCCATTTCGGTTCAAGCAGGGTGCCCGTCTTCAGGCATTGCCACTTGCTGCCACGATGGTAGACGGTACTGATCTCATTACGTCCGGTCACTTCGTTCCTTGCCTCGAAGTAGTATTTCTCACCCTCCTGCCAGATACCTCTGTCCACCAGTTCGTAGACCGGTTTTCCCTCCACATCAACGCGGATGTCATCCTGACGGATGAGACCCCGACAATAGATATAGCTCTGCCGGTAGTTGATAGGCAGGTTATCGAAGATCGAAAGATTCTTCATCTTGCCTATCAGGATAGAGTAATTGCTCTCTTCCAGGATCGGCTTGGTCACACCATCGAGCATACAGATACATTTCTCGTAAGAGGAGATATACCAGTATCCCTGACGGTCTTCATCCGTGGTGTTACCCCTACGGGTGATGGCCATCAGCTCCTCGGGCTGGTAATTCTTGCCGCCCGGAACCTCGGAATCCGGATACATCACCACATCGATATAGTTATCCGTCGTATTGGTCTCTATAACACGCATCCAGGAGGTACGATAGCTGCCGCCTCCGGCCAGGAGATCATTGACAGAACCGTAGATGATGTCGTTTACAGCGAATGCGTTGAAGTCCGTATCGTGACGCTTGCGAAGAAGCAGACGATAGGTGCCTTCAGAGAGCTCTTCGATACTTTCAATCAGGCCGGATTCTGAATATGAATAGTCGCCTTCCTGAGCCGAAAGGCGGTTGAAAATCAACTCAAGGACCGTCAGAGAATTACGCAGTTCAAGACTGCTGGCCTGGATGCGACCGTTCTTGTCCATGATGATACCACTGCCGGCAATAAGAGAATCGATGGCCTTGCCCACTTCCAGCCCACCCAGAAAGCGAACGAGGAAGTTGGTGGAGTCGGCTTGGTCCTTACGCAGGAGTGTTGACAGAGATTTCAGCGCGGAAAATACGTTATAGTCCGAAGGCTGCTTGCCGTCTCCTACTTTGATGATATCAAACAAGGAGGTCTTTTCCGTCTGGCTTGCCAGCACATACTGCAGGTTATCCAGCGAAGATTCTATGGATGACTTCCATGAACTGCTGACCGCAGCCGAGCAGCTAACCGATGCCTCGGAGAGATTCGTGAGCTTCCTCTCCACACGCGTGATGCGGGTATCCAGGTATCCTTCCGCAAAGTACTGCTCATCCTCCAGTTTTACTCTTTGTCCGAGCAGCAGCGGTATCTCATTTTTGTCTACATAGATATAATCCGTATCAGAGGAGTAGATCGAGATGTCACGGCTGTACTCTTTCAAGTAGTTTTCAACAGCCTGCTCAAACTGCTGCTCGGCTATCGGATAATACTCATCCGGCATGCGGATATTGGTCAGTATATAGGTATCGCCCGCCTTCGGAATGAGATTTCCTCCCGGTATCTGGGTATCTTCATCCGGATAGGTATTGATGATCTCAAGCTCCTTCGTGTCATTGTGCCAGTTGCATTCGAACTCCCTGCCCTCAAGATCACCGCTTTCAAAAGTGATGAGTATCACCTTTCCACCGATCATATAATCGTCCGGATTGAAGGGCAGATCGTTATCCTTGACATAGTATACAGTGTAATCTCCTGTCTCCTCGTTTGTCTTTTCTTCAGAACGGACAGAGGATACGGTACCCAGCCGGTGTGGAAAGATATCACTGAAGGCACTTTCTTCTCTGTGTTCCTTCAGTCCCAACTGAGTATTAAGATCTATGTACGTAGCACGGGAAGGCAGCTGAAGATGTGTAAATCCGTACTTCGACGGATCAATATTTTTTGTGCTTCCAACCGGTATCAGACGGGTGAACCATTTGATGGATTCCGAGTTCTCGCTTTGTGTAAGACCAGTCTTGAGACCCTTCATGTAGCCGAGCGTGACACGTTCACCCCGCTCACATTTGCTCAGGTTCAGATACTCTCCGTCCAGCCACCATTCCGTTTCAAATGCCTGAGCGATTTCAGCGGCGGCATCCCAGCAGTACAGGCCGTTAAAGTTGATCGTCTGCCGGTTGGCACTAATGGCTTCACCGACTCTCCACGTCACACCGTCGGTATTCCGGTTCATGTTGTCCACCAGCTTCTGGAGGTACTCCATCGGTGTACCGTCATAGGCAAATACAGATTCCAGATCGTCGCTTCCCTGGTTGAGACGGCAGAAGAGCAGATCCTGCATGTCATGCTCGCGACCATAGAAGCTGATGTTATAGGTATATTTCTGTGTGTTGGTCTTTTTCGGGCGGTACTCCTTTTTAACAGAGAACCGTTTACCGCCTACTTCGATGTAATCACCCACTGACAGGACAAAGAACTCCCAGGTGGTAAAGTTGACACTCACCACGAATTCGGAAGCCACCTCTTCTGACCATCGGGATGAAGAATCCGGGCTTACCTTCTTTTTAAAGCTTCCTTCTCTATCGTAGATGACAAGTTCCATTTACAGGCAATTTAAATCGTTTTTAATCTTCATTCGAAAAAGGTTTCGGTTCGCGCAGCGTTACCGTAAATCCGGCGATCTGCTGACCGGTACTAGCCAGACTGGTAAGGTGGCTGTATTTAGAGTATTCCTTCATATAAGCCTTCATGACCCTGCCAATCTCAGGCACATTTATTTTTAGCCATCCGGATTTAAGCAGGGCGATCACGGCATTGTAGTACTCAAACCATCCAGCCCTCGTCTCCGCTGCGATAGCTATTTTCAGGGTAATGTCCCGTGCCTCATAGCGGGTAAGCAACAGATTGGGCAATTCCTCCCCATCAAGTTCCCGATAGTTGACGGAGGTATACTCCTTCATCTTGGGCGGTTTCATCAGGGAGTCATAGTTGGTATGATCGCCCGCATGTTCCTCCCAGAGAAAACAGCCGTATGTGGCCATATCGATATCGTTGATATAAAAGAGTCCTTCTTCTACTTTCATAATCCTATCCTTTCATTTTTACACCACGACGCAGGTCCATGATGCCTTCGTCTATCGTTTCAAGATGCTTGAGATACTCCGAGTTCTCCGCTATCCGGCTGATCGCTGTTGCCATCATCTCAAGAGTAGAGGAGATCAGGTTGTCGATATTGATCACATGATCGAGCATGGCATTACCGATTCCTTCCAGACGGCCGGCGGTCTCCTCCGTCATCGAGGTAATGGTTCCGGCCCTTCCTTCCTGCGTGGAGGAAGAGGAGGAAGTCCATCCAAATATATCTTTCAGAGCATCACGCTCGCCAAGCGCATCCTCGACAATCTTGTTCCATTCTTCTTGCAGTTCCTTATACTCGTCGGTATTTATCCCACCTTCCTTGTTGTAGTCTGCGAACTTATCGTACCAATCCTGCAGACGCTTGTCGTAGGCATCCGTCAGGTTGGTCATCAGGATCGCCTTCTGCAGGTATGCACTAAAATCATCCGCGAAATCCTGGGAGTCACTCTCCATGTCAAGGAGCGTATCATAAAAGGCATCACGCATGCTGTCAAAGGATACCTGTGTCAGCTGCTCCTGTATCTGCTGCTGGATCTCCTCGATACGTTCCCCGCCTTCGATGATCTTATCCAGGTATTCCGCTACAGACTCATCCGCAGTGAGTTTTGCCCAGAAGTCGGGAGCCATTTCTTTCAGCCGTTCGAGCTGGTCGGCGGTCAGGCTGAAGATTTCATTCATCCGGTAACCGATATCATTCGGGTCCATACCGATGGAGCGGGCAAATTCATCCCACTGATCCCATTCGTACTGGCTCATACTGTTGCGGATGCGTACACCGATAGAGTGTGAGCCGGTAGAAGCTCCCGAGTTTAGCCGTTCCTTACCCAGCCGCTTGTAGGTTTCAAGGCTTTTCTGGGCAAGATCAAGGGTCTCCTGACCAACCTTTGCCGCTTCCGATCCGTACGACATTTCAATATATTCTTTCTTTTTATCGATCAGCTCATCCCAGATTTCGTTCAACTTGTTGTACTTGTCGACCATCTCGTTATAGTCGGAGTAGTCAGCACCGCCAATATTAAACTTACCCAGGGTCAGCACATTGGCAAGGCCGCCCCATGTTCTCTCAGCCGTATGCCCCAGTGATTTTACAATATCACCGAAGAAACCAACCAGACCTTTTTGTCCAATCTGATCAAAAATAGCCAAGACGCCAGATATGATTGAACCGACAGCTTCTCCGGACTGAGATAATACATCAACCAGAGACCCGACTGCACTACCAAAGGATGTCAGGCTGAGATCCGCATCTCCAAGCTGGTTCATTGCATCAGCGACGGCTGTCAGATTTTTAACAGCCTTATCCTTTGAGGTCTCCAGGTTTCCCTCCGTATTGCGGACCTTGGCTTCCGCCTTGTTCTTATTTGTGCGGGCAGTCTCAGCTTCTGCGCTGTCTATCCCATATTTCTTTACCGCTTCGTCATAAGCCTTCTGCGCCTCGGTCAGTTCACCGACCGCTTCGGAGTAGTCGCGTATGGACTCGGTCAGGTTGCCGAACAATCCGCCTTTGTTGATGACCTCCTCGTCGATTTTACCAAGGGCTTCCTCGATAACCTTGATCTGTTCGGGAGTAGCGTTCTTTTTGAACTCCGGGCTGTTACGAAAAGAGACGATTTGTTTCTTTACTTTCTGGAGTTCCTGCTTAGTCACACGTTCCAAATTACCGAAGACAACATCCCAATTGATGACGTTCTTGAGCTCTGTAAAATCAAGAGCGGACAATGCTTCGTCACGCTGCTTGGCCAGCAGCTTCTTATCATCCTCACTGAGTCCCTCCTGGGAGGACTTCAGGGCATACTCCTTCATGATCGCAGTACGCTTCTGCTGATAGGTGCCGTATTCCTTGTTATATTCAATCCAGGATTTGAGATCCTTATCCTGAAACTCCTTGTCAATTGCGTAAAGATCCTTTGCGTATTGCTGATAGGCAACAAGACGCTGCTGCTGAGCATTCGTTTTTACCGCCTTTTTCTCTTCAGGAGTAGACTTGACACCACGCTTCTTCTCGGCTTCCTCCATCTTCTTGAGCGTGTCACGTTCCTGCTTGTTGATCCCGGCCAGAGTTTCTTCCAGTTCCTGTTTGGCTAGTTTTTGTCTCTTTTCGATTCCGTCCTTCATCACAGCGATGCGGGCGGCTTCCAGCTTCTGCTGTGCCTTTATACGTGCGTCGGCAAGTTCGTCCTGGTAGTCGCGGGCGGATTTGCCGGTATCCGGCTTCTCGTATTCATCAATACCGGCAGCTTTAAGCTTTTTCGCAGCTTCGATAAGTTTCTTGTTATATATAGACGTATAGGTTTCAGCATCCTCTTCCGCCGTTTTCTTGATCACCTCCTGATTCTTGATGCCTGCCTCCCATACGGTTTCCGCTCTGGACTGGTCCTTTTTCTGAGATAATGATCCGGGTACCCATTGGGGATCAAATAACAGGAAAGAGATCGCTTTGTCCTTCAAGTTTGGACCTTTCTCTTTCCTCTTATCTATTTCGATCTGTGCCTTTAATGCTTTTTCGGCTTCCTCGGACGCCAGTTTGAACGCGGCAGCAGCTTCCGCTCTCAAGGTCATGGCTTCAATAAAGGCTGCCGTGTTATCCACCAACAGGTTCTCAGCATCGTTTACATTATTAACGGCAACATCCAGCTTCTTGAACTCATCAGCATTATCCTTGATAAACTCTTTCTTTTCCTTAAGGTTGTCTCCCAGCTCATTCCATCTGTCCTGCAAAGAACGGATGGTTATAATTTTTTTTGAAAGATCGGCGGCATCCATGCTTTCATTCACCTTCACCTGTGCATCGGCAAGATCTGTCAGCGTATTTTTCCCTTTCACTATCTGAGAAAAGAAATTCCCGATCTCCTTTCCGTATACGACAGAAAGAGTGATTGCCGTAGCCATTGCCGTCTGCCAGGAGAACAGGGAGGAAAGCGTCTGTTTCCATACAGGAGTGGCTTTCTTTCCTGCGGCAGTCAGAGCTTCGTATTCCTTTCGTGCCGATGCCAATGCATCGGTAAACATGGGGATGTTGTTGGAGATAGCCAGGAAGAACATCTGCGGCCCCATAGCGAGGGCAGGCAGCTCACGGGCAATCTGCTGCATGCTCATCTTCACATTGTTGAGCTTGGGAGCAGGATCGTCCTGCATTATAGGAGTCCCGTTCGACCTGTTCTTGGATGCAGTATACTTATCCAGCTCAGCCGTCAGGGAGCGGATGCCGACTTCCAGTGTTTTGATCCTCGTCTGATCTTGTTCATCGATAAAACCGGTAGCGGTAGCCTCCAGTGATTTCTGCCGGAGAACGTCCAGATCCCGCTGCATGGCAGCGATGATAGCCTTCACCTTCTGCTCAGCGGTAGATAGCGCCTGAACCTCCGCAGTGATATACGGAGAGATATCAAGTTTGAGAAGTCTGCCCTTACCTATCTTCTGCAGGTCTTTGAGCTCCGTTTTCAGCTGCTCGATAACACCGGCAAGAGCCTGGATCTCCGCCATCTGCGCATCGGTATTCACACCTGTGGACATAGCTTGCTTGAACCGCTTCTGCAGATCCTTCAGCTGAGACTCCAGATTAGCAATGACCGCTTCCGTATATTTACCCATACTCCCCAGGTTACCCTCCACCGAGCGCATCCCTTTGAGCGTCTTGTCATCAAGCAGTATTTCCAGTCTGACGGGTTCCATTTATCCTCCTAATCTTGTTTGAAAATATTCTGTAGTAAAAGTCTCCGGACGACGGTTCTTTTCCCTTTCGATAAGCTCCTCCTTTGAGATATACCGGCTGACATCCATGTTCATTACCAGCAGCTCCGCATAGCTGATCTTCCAGAGAATGTAATGCTTCGAACATCCGAACCGCTCCATAGACTGAGCGATGATACCGAGAATGCTATGGGGACCTTCATTACGACCCTTTAACTCATCCTCTCCTAGTGGCTTCCGATTGGTTCGAGCAGCTTTGCCGCCCTGGCTGCCAATGGAATAGTATTGCAAAAAGCCTGTACGTCTATGCCCGATAGCAGCTGTATCAACGCTGCTGTAAGCATGGCAGGATGTACACGCCATCTAAGATACCAGGCAACGGGCTTTACAAACAGCCATCCGGTGAGAAATCCCGTGCAAATAGACAGGGCAACGATCTCACTGACAGCCTTTCCCTTCTCCGCGATAAACTTAAGACGGGCATCATACTCCATTTCCTTGATCTCTTCCGGTGTAACGCCCAGTTTCAGGTAGCAAAGGGCAATCCTAATGATCGCTCCTGCCGGTGGACGGTGCATGACAAGGGATGACTTTCCCTTCCGTTTGCCAAAGATTCTTCGGGGTATCACCGGTATGCGGATGCCAACGTCAAGCAGCATTTCAGCTGCCTGGCGCTGTGTAGCTTTGTTATCCATTACGATCCCTGATCAGGCAGTTCACTTGACGGCGGTACTTCACCGGGTGCAAAGATCTTGTAGGCAGGCTTGCCTTCACCCGCCTCCTGCATCTCCAGCTCGCACGAGATACCCAGTACATTGCTAAAGTTGATGCCGTTGGCAAAGTTGCAGGTAAGCAGCCCGTTATAGATGCGGATGGTATGTCCGGTGGTACATCCGATGTCAAACACACCCTGAACATCCTTGTCCTCGGTCGGAGGGGTATAGTTGCCCTGTCCATCAGCCGTTCCGCCCATGACCTGCACCATGTTTTCGGCCAGCAGCTCAATCAGGGTAAACGTCCACATCTTGGTTCCGGGAGTACCCTTGATCACGGCAAACGGCGCATTGCGTTTCTGTGCCGCCCAGATACGGTTCTTGGTTGGGGAATCTCCGCCCGGCTGCATGCCGTCCTCGGAAATCAGACCAAGTGCCGATCCGTTATATTTAAGCGAGCTTACTCCATAGATAGCTCCAGTATTCTCCATATCAATCTGATTTTAAATTGTTCTTTAATTTGCTTTTAAGCCACCTGGTTCCTATTAAAAGGAGCAGGCATGCAAGGCATACTCCTATGACCTTTATCTTTGCCCGCTCCCAAAAGGAGGGTTCAGGTGTTATTTCTTCCTTCAGCGTGTCAGTGACTTCCTGATTTTCCGTAAGACTCCTCTCTATGGTGACCTTCTCTTTCCCTTCAGCCTGTGCCGTGACCATCAGGCCACCTTCTCCGTCTGACTCGATCCTGAGATCCAGACCGTTTTCCTTTTTTTGCACACCTATACCTTCAGGGAGGCTTGCGATCATCTTCATGCGCTCGGGTTCCAGTGTCAGGCTCGCCATCCTCATCGGGTCCCGCACGGAGGTGATTACCTCGGTTTCGCTCCGCTGAAGAGACCCCGAGCGGATGGCTGTCCGGCTCTCCCTGCTTGCTGCGCAGGAAGATAACAGCAGGACAATACTCAACATACCTGCACTGATGGCACTTACGTAGCGCCTGTTCGAGAACGATGATCTTTCCATTGACTTTTCTTATTTGATCACTTAATTCCAGAGTTGTCGAGGACAGGTCGTCATACAGCTGGTGATACACGCCTTCATCTTCCTTGACCGCACGGACCTTCGTCAGCCTGCGGTCACGCCACCATCCGATGGCCATGACGACTATCCCTGTAGGAGCAAACCAGTCCTGCAAAAGGGTAAGTACGGTACTCCAGTCCATGACGAATCAATGAGAGGTGATTACACGGCTTCTTCTTCCTCGGATTCCGATGATTGCCCACCTTCTTCCCTTGCCTCGGCTGCTTTAGCGGCAGCTGCTTCACGTCTTACTTGAGCCCAGCGTTTTTCTGCGGGTGCTGTCTGTTCTTTGCTCTGTGCTGTAGTTCCATCCCACGAGTAGATGGCTCCAATCGCTTCCTGTTTCTTCGGCAGCACGATATAGTAATGGCGGAAGTTTACCAGGCTCTCCTGAGCGGTCGGATTGGTCGCAGCTTCGCTGTAGTACATCTTCGTAGAACCTTGCGCACGGAACATGCGGGGTACATAGAACACAAAGGATGCCTTCATGTCGGTTTCGGCCGGTGCCTGAGTATACGGTACCTTGACTCCCTCTTTGGTAAAATACGGGCAGTTGATGAACGTATAGATCTGGAAGCCGAACATATTAAGCAGCTTGCCGCTGGTATAGTTGTAATACTTGTCCTTGAACGACTGGTCCTGTTCAAGCAGGTCGTTCACATGATCCGGGCAGAGCACCAGGCGACGTCCGTCTTCAGGTACCTCCGCATTGTCGAGCGCACGCTTAAGGGCAATAATGTCCTTGAGGGTCATTTTCTTTCTTCCGGCAGCATCCGCCTCTCCACTGGTAGGGATCACCGGAGTCTTGGCAGTATGGCTATATGGAGCCAGCGCATGCGCAGCTTTCTTATAACGGATACGGTCGATGGCGGTTCCATGACGCTGGATATCCAGTGAGAGCTTGTCGTAAGAGATCGCATAGAGCTGGTCATCCGTTACACGAGTAGCCTTGGTCTGGAACTTGTCCAGCCCGATAGGGATGTCACCTTCTACCAGATCCTGAACCGGTATCGGATAAGTCGTATTATTTACCAGTACATCAGGATCGCCACCCACATCTACCAGGTGGATAATCTCATTGTTGACTTTTGCCGAATAATCAGGGATACCGTCCAGAAAGGAAGCGGTCAGTCCCGCATCCATCTGTCGCACCAGTTCACCGGTCCATACTTCAGTATATACACCTTCCAGTGCGGCAGCTACCGGTGTAAAGTTTGTAAGGGCCATCGGAATAACGACTCCCGATATGGCGCCATAGGCCGGATTGATTCCAACGATGGAAGCCAGAATAATTCCCATCACAACGTTAAACATCGTTCCGGTCAGAAATTTCAAGACATTTTTCTTTTTCATTTTTTTTAATATTGTTATTGGTTAAACAAGCTGCGGACAGTCCACTCCAAACTGTTTCTTATACAGGCGCTTGTACTGTTCTGGGTCGCCAGAACGCATCAGTTTGAGTTCTGCTTCCGGTACATCCTCCCATTTCTCGTAGACGCCTGCGGAAGCGGCGGAAGACGTCTTTCCTCCCGCAAGGATGGCTGTGGGACGCACGGCCGCGTTCATCGCATCAAAGGTGAGTTTGAGAGATTCGGCTCCTACCGTCTTGCCCAGCGTGATGAAATGTTCTTTCTTGTCGGCACCGATCTTGCCTTCGGCAATGGCGGTATCCACCAGCGTAGTGACACCCGCGAGCTTCAACTTGTCCAGCTCTTTCTGCAGGTTATCCTTCTCGGAGATGAGCCGGGCATTAGCGTTCTGATATTCCAGAACCACATTGATCTTTTTCTGCACGTCTGTCAGCGTTGCGGCATCCGTGAGGCCCAGCATCAGGGCGACTGCTTTCAATTCTTCATTCATTTGAGGTAATGTTTTTGGATGATTATTGTTTTTCAGCAGCGGAAGACTGTGCGCACCCTCCTGCCTGCTGAGTTTGAGTTCCTTTCCTTCATAGACCAGGCGAAGATTGTCGTCATTGCCGCCGATGTCCACCATACTGTATTCCACCAGACGGGACTTGGTAACGGTCGGACAGGTCTGCCCGGGTTTGAGCAGCGCCGGATCTTCGGACATTTCCAGTATTTCAAAATGGGGTGATCCCATCCGCAGTGTGCCTTTTTCCCACTGCTGCTTGGCCAGCTTCGACTCTTCACGAACCTCATCGAAATAAGGCTCACCGGTAATCTCACCGTTCTCCCTGCGTATGTCCTTTATCATTCCGATGATGACACCTCTCTGGTGCATCCACAAAAGAATAGGATTGCGCTCGTACTGTGACAGGTCGACACCATCTGTCTTTACCCACGTACCATACTGGTTCAATGTCTCATTCGATATTCGGATTCTCTCGCCCATTGCATCTGTTTTTTGTCACAAACTTATACCGGAGAGAAAGCTCTTCAAAAAAACTATGCAACCTTTTCCTGCAACTGTGCAGCCCGTACGTCATTGTATGCAATCGCTACGTCATTTTTTTCTATCCGCCCCGGAGATGCGCATCTTTGTCTCAAATTTTAAACGACCGGTATGGCAAGAACGGAACATAAATCCAAAGAAACGGCGAAGGCGCTCTACCTGAAGGGCGTCCCTGTAGAACGCATCCTCGAACTTACCGCAGTAGCGCGGCAGACACTCTCTCGATGGATCAACCAGGAGGGATGGAAAGAGCTCAAGGCATGCTATGGCATGACACGCGAGGAGATCACGCAGAAGATCCTCTCCATTGTCAATGACGCCATTGAAAATCCGGACGAGTACCTGAAAAGAAAGAAGATAGCCGACGATCTGGTAAAGCTGGCCGCCGCTATCGAAAAAATGGACAAGAGCACCAATATCATACACTACGTGGAAGCCTTCATACGGTTTGAAGACTGGCTGATGGAACACAGAAAAGAATACCCGGAACTGCCCGATGAAGTAGTGATGATACTCCATAGGCTGCATGATGACTTTATCTCACCATTTTTTATAAAGAAGTAATATGACCGAACAGGAAAGAAAAGACGCTTATAAGCGCTGGCTACAGCAGAGCGAGAGACTCAAACGGCTGACATCGGACAAGCGCATCGAGACCCCGGAAGAGAAGAAACGCAACATTGCCCGTGCCCTGAAAGACTACAACTATTTCTGTCAGCGTTATCTGAAGCATTATTGCGAATGTCCTAACGCCAGGTTCCAGAATGACGCGGCCCGCTATCTTTATAACAATTCCAACTGCCGGGCTGTATTCAAATGGCCGAGAGGGCATGCCAAGAGCGTCCACCTGGACATCGGTGTACCGCTGTGGCTGAAATTCAACGGCATGCTACACGTGATGGTGCTTGTGGGCAAGAGCGAAGACAATGCCGATGCCCTGCTGGGAGACTTGCAGATGGAACTGCAATCCAACCAGTACATCATCGAGGATTTTGGTGAACAGTACAATGCCGGCTGCTGGCAGGAAGGCGAGTTTGTCACCAAAGACCGCTGCGCCTTCTTCTCACGAGGACGAGGACAGTCACCGCGCGGACTCCGGTTCCGCGAGATGCGTCCGGATTATATCGTTGTGGATGACCTTGATGATGACGAGATGTGCCGCAGCGAGGCCCGTGTACGGGAAATGACCAAATGGATCAAGGAAGCCCTCTTCGGATGCTTCGGAGGAAAAGGAGGACGCTTTGTCATGGTCGGCAACCTGATCGGCAAGAACAGCGTGCTGCAGAGGATCATCGACAGTCGCACGGTACATACCAGCTCGGTGAATGCCTTTGACAAGAACGGCAATCCCGCGTGGCCTGAAAGATATACAACCGAATACCTCAAGGGACTCGAGGAATTCATGGGATACCGTTCCTTCCAGAAGGAGTACATGAACAATCCCATCACCGAAGGAGCCGTATTCCAGGAGAGGTGGATCAAGTACAGACGGATGCTCAAGCTGAAATACTATGAGAGCATCGTTGTCTATGTCGACCCTTCTTGGAAAAGCACCGGAAAGAACGACTACAAGGCGTGCAAGATGTGGGGACGACCCCAGAGAGGACTCAAGACGGCATCCCCGAGGGAACTGCACTGCATACGTGCCTTCTGCCGGCAATGCAGCGTAGGTGAAATGGTGCGCTGGCTCTATGACCTGTACGAATCACTTCCGGAGGATTGTGCCGTATCCTTCTACATGGAGGCCAACTTCATGCAGGATACCATACTCGACGAGTTCCAACGGGAAGGAGACCTGAGAGGATACCAGCTGCCCATCATGCCGGACACCCGCAAGAAGCCCGACAAGTTCGCACGTATCGAAGCCATATCACCCCTGTGGGAAAGAGGATTCGTATGGTACAATATCAAGTACAAGGATGATGCCGATATGAAGACATCCATTGACCAGACACTCTCCTTCGAACAGGGAAGCCGGGCACATGACGATTCTCCGGACGCAGATGAGGGTGCGATCTACAAGCTGCAGAAACAGGTACGGCAGGATACGCTGCCACCTCGTCTTGGGGTCAGGGAGCCACCCCAGAAAAGATGGTAATCATTTAACTATATCACTATGTATATCACGGATCAGGATTATATCAATATCGGAGAAAATGCCCTGGATATTGTTCAGCAGAGCAAGCCGGAGAACCGGGAAGCGGCGGAGAAGTTCGCTATGGACTTTGCGGCCGGATATCTGAGGGCAAGGTATGACGTGAACGCCGCTTTCGCAAGAGAAGATAATGAGAGAAACATGGCGCTCGTCGGATGTCTGACGGATATAGCGCTCTACAGGATGGTGCTCAGTCTGCCCTCCCGGATGAGCTGGGAGAAGTACGAGAAGCAATACAGCCGGCAGGTGGAATGGCTCGAGGCGGTACAGTCCTCCGCAGTGATGCTTGACCTTCCGACCGTTACCGGACCGAACGGAGAGGAGGATTACCACAATCCCATCCGCACAGGCGAGGGAGTCAGAAACAATTATATCTGGTAAGACATGGGAAATAAAAAGAAAGGAAACATCCCGTTCGGGAACATAGACCTGGCACGTCCGGCGGATCGTCGCAGGGTAAAGGATATGACTGTCAAACTGCAGCTGCAGACGGAAAACCTCACACGTAATGACCTGAAGTCATGGCGGTGGGCATGGCAGCAGGCCATCAACGTAGAGCAGCCAAGACGCACGAAGCTCTATAATATCTACACGGATGTGGATGTGGACGGACATCTCACGGGGTGCGTCGAACAGCGGACGGGATTCGTAATGAACAAGGGATTCAAGATCACGGACAGGAATGGAAACGATATGGATAACGCCAAGGAACTTTTCGAAGCTCCCTGGTTCAAGGTATGGATGAGACTCAGCCTGGAGAGTATCTATCAGGGCAACTCACTCATCGAACTCGGGCCGGTGATCATGGTGGATGACAAGCCGGTATTCAGCCACATCAAACTGGTGCCGCGCACACATGTCATTCCGGAGTTCGGCGTAATCATCCGCAGCGAGAACGATACATGGCAGTCGGGATTCGATTACCGGACGGGAGCTGTGTCATGGAACGTAACGGAGGCCGGAGGCACACATGATCTGGGACTCTATCTCAAATGTGCGCTGCAGACCATCCCGAAGAAAAACATGGCCAGTTTTTGGGACATGTTCGGCGAGATCTTCGGCATACCGCTGCGCATCGGAACAACCACCAGCCGCGATCCAAAGGAGTTTGACAAGCTGGAGAAGCTGCTGCGTAACATGGGAGCGGCATCCTACGGACTCTTTCCAGAAGGGACCACGATAGATATCAAGGAATCCACACGCGGTGACGCCTATAATGTGTATGACAGACGGATCGAACGGTGTAACTCGGAACTGAGTAAGGCGATACTGACACAGACCATGACTGTTGACAACGGAGCCTCGCTCTCGCAGTCGAAGGTGCATGAGAACATGCTGGATAACCTGATCAACAAGGATGCCGATATGATACGGGATCTGGTAAACTGGCAGCTGATCCCACGTATGATTTATCACGGATTCCCGGTGAAGGGATGCAGATTCGAATGGGATGACAGCGTGACCTATACTCCAGAACAGCAGGTGGCATACGAAACGATGGTCATGAATCATTATGAGGTGGACCCGAAATACATTATTGAGAAGTACCAGATGCCCGTCAAGGCACGTAGGGAAACGACCCAGCAGTTGGTAAAGCCTTTTTTCGACTAGGCCCCGCTGATTATGCGGGGCTGCATGAGAGGGCAAGGCTTGTATATGAGAGCGCTTCCCTGTCTCTGGCTCAGAAAGAGGAGGAAGAGAATGATACGGTAGAAGTCGACACCTCTTCCATCGAAGCGGCATTCATCCTGCTGATGGCATGGTTGCACCGGCAGGAGCAGTTCTCCCCAGAGATGCTGAAAGAGGAGGAGGTGAGGAACTTTATCCGTGAGACCGCCACGCTGCTGGACGGAGCGGTGGATTATTCGATCCGGGAAGTTCCCCTGGATGAGGTGAGCATCGAGCGGCTCAAGGAGTCTAACTATGTATTCAGCGGGATCAAGACCTTTCATGAGCTCAATGAGGCGTTTCCTTCCCTGCTGGATGAAAAAGGGAATAAAAAGCCGTTTGAACGGTTTTTAAATGACGTCCAAAAGATCAACAATACGTATAACGGTTCCTACCTGAAGACGGAGTATAACTTCGCCGGCGCGGCAGCGCTGATGGCGGCGCAATGGAAAGATTTCGAGAAGGATTTCCAGGAGGATGGGGATCGTTACAATCTACAATACCGGACTGCGGGTGACGAGCGGGTACGTAAGAGTCATCAGCTGCTGGAAGGGATTACACTCCCGATTACCAGCAAGTTCTGGGACTGGTATTTCCCGCCCAACGGTTTCGGCTGCAGATGCGTGGTACAGCAGGTGAGAAAAAGCAAATACCCGCAAAGTGACGAACAACAGGCCATGAACCTGGGATCGCAGGCGACCGCCGGTAAATACCAGGAGATGATGCGTTTCAATCCGGGCAGGCAGATGACCACTTTTCCGGCATACAATCCCTATACGAGAAAGGGATGTACTGATTGCAATGGAAAAGGATCGGACAATGAGCTCTGCCGGGCATGCAGGATCGTGCGTAAACAAGCGAAAGGAGGAGAAAATGGCTGAAAAAGATACAAAGAAGGTGATCAGGGAACTGCAGCAACGGATCAACCGCTACATCCGTCTTACCCTGAAGGACATCAAGACGGAAGCTAAGGAGGAGTTCGACCGGAACTTCCAGCGGGAGGCTTTCTTTACCGAGAAGTGGAAAAGAAGACGGTACGCTCAGGATGAGACTCGGGGAATATTGCAGCAGTCAGGAACGCTCCGCAAAAGCATACGGGCTGAGATCATGGAAGACAACAAGGGAGTAGCGTTTACTTCGTCCGTTCCTTATGCCAGGATACACAACGAAGGTGGAACCATTACCGTTACCCGAAGGATGAAAGGATATTTCTGGATCAAGTACAGGGAAGCTATGGGCAAAATGGGATATACTCTGAAAGGAGAACTGCGCAGGACCAGGAAAAACCGGCAGCTGTCCTCGGATGCGGAGTTTTACCGGGCAATGGCCTTAAAGAAGGTCGGCAGCAAAATTGTCATTCCCCGCCGGCAGTTCATAGGCACACACCCGGATCTGGAGAAACTGCTGCAGGAAATAGCCAGGGAAAATATCAAGGAAGTATTTAACGACTAATTATAAATATCATGAGAAGTTTTTTCTTTTTACAGCTCCAGAAACACCTGGAAGGACTGACGGACGATAAGGGAGAGGCCCTTGTCAAAACCTACGACCTGTGGAACGAGCAGGTGGATTTTATTGAGGAGGAAGAACCTTTTGCCCGCCCTGCGGTATTCCTTGAGTTCATGCCTTACAAATGGCAAATGCTCTCTGCCGCCACGCAGACGGCAACTGTTCCCATCAGGCTGCATATAGTCACCGACTGGAAAGGTTCCTCCAGGAAAGGAAGCAAATATCAGCAGCAGACACTGGAGCGTTTCAGTCTGCTGGAGAAGATCAGCAGACATCTGCATAACTTCCTGGGAAACGACGGCAGCGTATTCTTCGATATGTTCCGGCGTACCGCCAGCGATACGAATCATAACCACTCAGAACTGATAGAGGATATCGAGGAATACACTTTCCGCGTTACGCAGAAACTCTAGAAAAGACTCATCTGCATCTCCTTCTGCTTGGAAATGATACGGTCATCGGCACTGGCATTGATGATGTTGTAAAAGGTGCGCTCGCAGATCCTGAACTCCGGCCATATATAGCGCCTTAGGATCTCCCGGTTCGACAGGCCGTCACGGGAATGCTCGTCATAGATGCGCACGATAGACGATACACGGTGAACGTAGCTCCGTCCCGGAGTATTCATTCTGGATTTCTTCATACCTGAAAACAATTAAAAACAATCTTGAAAAACTTTTTACCTCAATGACAAAAGTAATGATTTCTAGATAAATATCCAATTATAAGGAGGGAATTATAAAAAAGCCCTCAACGCTTCCGTTTTCTGATCCCCATCACAAAACAAAAAGATAAATGCACATTATCCGCACGCTGAGGGCCAAAGTCCTTAACGCGAATAATGTGCATTTGTTGTAATGGGGTGCACAAAAGTAAGAATAAAAATCAGAAAATTATGTGCAAGAGTGAATTTTTCTTCAAAGTGCTGTCTCTGACAGAGCAGGAGACGGAAGTTCCAAGAGACAGAATCCTTGGTCCACAACGTGATACAGAGACTACCGATGCTCGACACATCATCGTTATATTATTGAGTGAAGCCGGGATGTATCCCGAGCAGATCGCCGCCTGCATCCGCAAGACATCCCGTTGCGTGCGGTACCTAATGAGCAGGAACATCACTTCGCCAATGGTCCGGATTATTTTGGAAAAACTTCGGAAACAGGTCGGAAACATCCGTTAGAGCAGCTTGTCACAGATGAGTATGTTTGCAGCACGGTCGAATAGTGACCGGAACTACAAATACAAATACAACTATGAGTGAATCAAGAACATTTGTTTTCCCCGAAGGGGGAAACTCAGGAGGCGGTACCAACGGCGTTCTGGCCATGCTTCCGGCTCTGATGCAGCAACGAGGTGTAGACCCCAACATCCTGGCCCTGATGGGCGGTGGAAACAACCGTAACGGAAACGGATGGGGAGACGACATGTTTGCTATTCTGCTTCTCTTTATCCTGATGGGATGGGGTGGCGCGGGAGGCCTCGGTGGCGCCCGTGGAGGAATGATGGGTAACGGTCAGGGAGGCGTAGTGCCGTTCGTGCAGAACGATGCGAATACCGCTGTGATCATGCAGGCCGTGCAACGCAACGGTTTTGACATCCAGTCTCTTGCAACCGCCCTGAACACCTCTTCCGACGCTGTCATGGCAGCCGTTAACGGACTGGGCATGCAGATCTGTAACATCGGAAACCAGATGGGCATGAATACCAACCAGATCGTTACAGCGATCATGCAGGGTAACAATGCCATCCAGTCACAGATCTGTCAGTGCTGCTGCGAGACAAACAACAACATCACCAAGATGGGCTATGAGAACCAGCTGTCTGTCTGCAATCAGACAAACACCCTGGTGAACACGGCCAACCAGAACACGCTTGCCTTGCGTGATGCCGGCACAACCAACACAAACGCGATCATCAGCAAGCTGGATGCGATGCAAAACCAGGCACTGCTGGACAAGATCGACACCCTGCGCGAGAGAAACAGCACGCTGCTTAACCAGCTTTCACAGGAACATCAGAACGCATACTTCGCACAAGTATCGGCACAAACCATCGCTCCTGTCAACGCTGCGCTGAGCGACCTGAGCTCACGTCTGGCCAAGATCGAATGTAACCAGCCCGAAGTGGCCAAGGTTCCGTATAGTCCGGTGGTAGGCGTACCGACCTGTGTTGCCGCGCAATACGGATTGGGATACGGTATCGGTTTGGGAGCAGGTAACGGATTCTGGGGTTGACCCGGAGAAAGGAGGTAACTATGCCATTTCCCTTTCAATTCGTTAACCGCCGCGGATCGGCGGCAATTGCCACATCCGGCGTGAATGTGACCGCAGAAAATGCGGTGTTCTCCTTCCCCAACCACTCTTTTGTCAACGCCTGGTACAGAGGAACCATATTCATTGACCTCAGACAGGAAATCCCCACAGGAACTACAGGCACACTGCCGGTACTCTTTGAAACGAACGGGGTGACTCAGGCGGTGACCAAATACGGTGGAGAAGCGCTCACGGTAGCTGATATTCCCGGAACGGGAGTCTATGAATTCTGGTTCGACAGGACAACAAACACCCTGCAGATAATGACCGGAGTAGTATAAACTACAGGCGGGAGAAATCCCGCCTTATCAAAGAGAAGAAAATATGCCTTTCCAAAATTTAAGAGTAAATAATCAGTTCTATATCCTGCACAAGGACGGAACACCCTTTGTTGAGACGGGATCGGTTGTGGGAGTATCCGCTCCCGTGCCCGAGGCGGCACAACAGCCGATGATGTTCGGACAGCCCATGAGAATGGTGGTGGATATCACCGTTAAGGTGGGAGAACAGACCGTCACTTTTCAGAAGATACCCGCAGGCGCGGATATCGCGGATGCCAATTTCCCAGGAGGAGGAAACATGGTGATCTCCGGATCACGGGAGTCGATGAATTCCGAGGTCACGGCAATGAGGACCAGATCCCTGGAAATACTCAAGAGCATAGACTATCACCGCACGGTGGTGGAATCATGCAACCGGATGATGGAAACTCTCAATCCCGAACTGGCCGAAAGGCAGCGGCAGGATGCGGAGAATAAAGCCCTCAGGCAGGAAATATCGGAACTGAAGGCCATGATGGCCGAACTGCTCAAACCTGCGGAAAAGGCAAGTAGTAACAATTCTAAAAAACAACAGACATGATGATGATCGAAATAGAAGACAGCAAGGTCGAGAAGATGAGCGACTACGCTGAGAAGATGCTCAAGTATGGAGGCAAGCTCATGCAGTGCATCGAGGAGATCTCCGAGAGCAGAGGCGGCATGGGACAGCGTAATGATTACGATGACTATGACGACGAGTATGACGACATGGGACAGCGTGGCGGATACGGTGGCTATGGAAATCGTGGCGGTGGATACGGAAACCGTTATGGCGGGGACATGGGACAACGCCGTGGAGTACCGGGAACGGGAAGATACTCCAGATACCGCTGATTGTTTAACTCTTCGGGATGGCGGACAGACGTCATCCCGTTTAATTTGAATACATTATGAGCAAGGTAAAGGAACCTCTTGATATACATGATGACCGTCCCAGAGAAATGACGGCCTATCTGAAGAATTACGGCTGGCACTTCAATAAGAAGCTGTGCGAATTCGCTGTCTCGCTTATGCGAAAAATGAATCCCGCAACAGGAAAGAGTGAGAAGATCGAGCCCCTGAGCAAGGATAAAGTCGATGAGCTGCTGGCAAAGAACGGCGTAAGGGTGGAAAACAACACACTCTACGACTATGTGTATGTAGCCAACATGGGAAAGGCGGATTATCTGAAATCATCCGTTGCGGATGATGCACGCCTGGCACTTTACGTCAAGGACACCATCGATGATTTTGATGCGCCTGACGGAATGGTAATGTGCATGTGGTATGCAAAGATGTGCCGGGCAGGTGAACCGGTAGAATGGGATGAGATGCTATGATCCGGCAGCAGTTCGACATAAGCAAATACGACTGGAAGGTCGAGGTCTATTATGCCGTGGACTGTTACTATACGGATGAGATCATGGGCAGGCTTTATGATATCGGATGTCGGGGAGATGATCTACAGACCGCATACGAGAACCTTAGCGCCGGAAAGCCCGACACCGGGCTCACCTATTCCAATTACGGCACACGTCAGACAGTAATGGTCATAGGCATCACCTCTTCCGCCGCACAGTTTCAGAACTCTTATGACCACGAACGCAAGCATCTGGAAGCGCATATAGCGGCAGCGCTGGGGATCGATCCGTGGGGAGAGGAGATCTGCTACCTTTCAGGGGAGATCGGACAGCTGATGTTCGAAAAGGCAAGGCTGATGCTGTGTGACTGCGATTGTTGCAAACATAAAAAACAGGAACTCATATGAAAAGAAAAGAATTAAAAAAAGCAATCAAAAGCGCGACACCGTTTGAAAGCCTGTATGCACTTCTTCCTGAGAAGCAGAAGGAGAAATTCAAACAGTTTGCTGCCGGATTCGGATTCACCGAAGAACAGATAAAAGGAAGACTGGAAGGAAACACTTAGTCTTCATTAAAAAAGGACTGACTTTTCTTATTATATATAACGGGTGCTGCGGCTAGCATGCCGGGCGCCCGTTATTATTTATATATCAATCTTCAAAATGCTAAAAGAACTTTTTTGCTTTATCAAAAGTATCAAATTTCGTAAAATCTATATATTCATTAGATTCGCAGTTATTCGTTATCATTTGATTCAAAAGGAGGAATTGGCATCCAATGGGTAATCTCTCCGAATTTGCGATAAGCCTCCTCTCCATAAGTTATAAATCCACTCTTTGGGCCGTGAAGATAAGCAGTACAGAATCCACCGTATTCGTCACGCACCAAAACAATATTTTGATTATCCGGTAACTTATCCTTCACGCTGATCCACGGAGATTGCTTTGCTTGCCATTCGGCGCCTTGAATAAAATTCGTTATCCCAAATTGCGCCAAGTTGCCACCTGACAAAGTACGATCAACCGTTCTATGATTAAACAAGATATTTTCTTTTGCAACTTCTTCTAATGTCTGTTTCATAAATTATTTGCTTTTACGATTTTCTCTTAGATCTTCTTCGCTGACATTCTTGTTAGAAAGGTCGCTAAGATTAGAAATAGTAGTTATATTATCAGGTTTGCAATACAAACACATTTGAGTATATGGCGAATATACCCTTCCACACTTCGGACAAATCCAACCTTGTTGCCCAAATATTCCGTTATACGGATTGATTGCGCTTGATTCTTGTTTCATAATTGATTTTATTATACGTTATTCAAATTCATCAAGTTCGTAAGAATCCTCGACGATTTCTTCTACTTCTTCTAAAAAGTAAAGTTGTGTCTTGTTATTGAAACTGATGCGTAGCTGTTCTGCTAAATACAGATATCCGGCTCTCCATGCTTCTTCCGCTTCTTTTGAACCTTTATTCAATTTTGCAACCTTTTCCTTTGACAATGCAATGAATTTTTCTTGTGTCATACTTTAGTTCCTTTCTGATTTATTTTGAGTATTTATTCTTCGGGGAATAATCCATCTGAAAATTTTATTAACGCTTCAACTTTTCCCAACTCAATCTCATAAGCATAAAACTCTTTATCAATAATCTCCATGAGCTCCTGAAAATCATTTGTATTATAATTCTGCTTTATAGATTCAACTACGTTTACTCCATCTGAAAACCAATCGGGATTAAGCTCTTTTAGCTTTCGCATAGCTGTTGGAATTTGATGTGTATAAAGGTTTTCGGAGAATATGAAATTTAGCATTTCATATACATCGTCCATTTTTGTTGATAACCTCCCATCTAATATGGTAAAAGCCTTTTTAAGTGATACTCTCATTTTATTTCTCATTTCTCTTTAATTCGTTACCATTTGTACATTAATTTTTCTTCAAATTCCGCAATAATACAGTCTGCATCACCGCCATGTACCCAATTCTCTAAAACGGAGGAAAGGATTTCAATTGCTTGTTCTTTCTCCCATTTTGCACCAGCTTTAAATCCGGACTTATAAATAACTTGTCCAACTATATTATATCCTTCAGCTCCTTGTTTAGCGGCTTCTTCTAATGTCTGTTTCATAATTTATTTTTTTTAATTATTCATTTTGAAAATCATCAATCTCATATTCCCATTCCATTGCATCCGCTTCTCGAATATTATCACTAAGCCATTCTTTTGCGTTTTCAAGCTCATCATCCCATTCAGGTACATCACCACCTTCATCATAGGCTTTAGCTAATTCATTATAAACTTCGTCAGGGACTTCAACATTTCCAAGCCCAACTCGATAAGTTACTTTGATTGTTAAATCTTTAATATTCTTCATATTTCCTCCTCTCTATATTCAAAGGGACCGTCATATCCCATTCCTTTAAGACGTTGTGTAAACTCTTCGACTGAATCATTTAATGGGGTGTAGCAATCTAAAACATCCTGGAAAGGTCTAAGATAATGACTCAATACATCTAGAGCTTCTTGTTCACCCTTCACTTCTCCAAATTCCTTTTTACAAAGGTTTATATAGTCTTCCCTTGTCATGTTAATGTTAGTCACTGTATCAACAATTGTGCTGAAGCGACAGAAAAAACCATTGGGCTGTTGAGCTATAAATGATGGCATGATTCCTCCTTTCCTTTAAAGTGTTCTATTAGCTCTTCTACTGTAGCCTTATGATAATTGTCCACATTAAGGTCGTTAGGCATTCCATAAAAGTCTATGCCCGATAATCCACCGTCAGAACCGTCTCGATATATACCCCAATCTCCTTTGCCGTTGATAAACATTTGGTTGTTATCAGTATCATCTCTCAGTGCGGCAATAGCAAGGAACAGGGTTCTATTATATTTGCAATCATACGCAACCTCATCATCTGTAATATTGGATGCGAACGTTGTGAAATATACTCCATGTTCAGTATCTGTATATATTATATCGTGATGATTTGAGGAACCTGCGTTTTTATACCCTATATCTTCTAACTTCTTACGGAGTTCCTCCGTATTTTTTCTAATAAAACATGGTGTTGTAAATCCCATAGTTAGTTCCTTTCTGATTTGTATTGAGGGTTATTTTGCTTTCACAACAACATTGCGTAAGAAATTAGAGAACTCTGAACGCACGTCAAAGCAGGGACATGCCTTGATAAATTCCACCGGTTCCACCTCACCTGAGCCATCCAGATCAGGTGAAGTATCCCGATGACCAAGTAACTCGATGATATCATACTCTTTACACAATTTCGCCACAAGTCCACGTAATGCCGCTTTTTGCTCGGGAGTACGAGTATCGGCTGGTCTTCCACTCGCATCTAAACCACCAATGTAGCAGATACCAATTGAGTGTTTATTGTAAGATACACCGGAAAATCCCTTTGTATTACAATGAGCTCCATCAATAGAAAGTGGACGTCCATTCTCTACATGACCATCAAGGTCGACCACGAAATTATAACCGATCTGGTTAAATCCTCTTTGTTTGTGCATACGATCTATATCCTTTGCACGTAAATCCTGCCCGGCGCGTGTTGCCGAGCAGTGAATGATAATTGAGTCAATTGTTTTCATTATGTTTTGATTAGTCTACGTTTATTTACTTTCTCCAAAAAAAATCCCCTGAAATCGATCTGGCAGTATCATCTGCAGTCAAACGGATATACCGGAAGAAGTTCTGCTCGGATCTATGTCCTGTCAGTCTCATTATTTCCAATGTTTTCATACGTCCTGTCAAATACATATTGGTAGCAGCACTTCTTCTTGCAGTATGGCTACTGATCAGTTCCCATTTCTCTTTTGTCACTGTAACCAACTTTCCTCCCTTAGTATAGGAATAGGTTATTTTATCTGTTAATCCTATCTCCTTCATTATGACTTTCAAATACTTGTTGAAGTATTGAATGCATAATCCTCCGGGAATACGGCCCTGATACTTCTCAAAGATCTCCCTTATGTAGTCGTGAGCCGGTACCTTGACATCCACATTGGTTTTCTTAGTTCTTTTTATAATGTATCCATCTCTCAGGTTATCTTTGGTTAATGTCGAATAATCGGAATATCTCAGAGCTGTCAGGCATCCTATGACAAACAGATCACGTATCCTTTCCCTGGCTTTCCTTTTATCCTGTTTCCCGAATTTATAGTAATATATCCTCGTAATCTCATTCATTGACAGGAAGACGGTATTGGTCGGCTCTTCCCTTAAGTCTATCTCATCATAAGTACTGTCAACCGCATAATTGTATTGCAAAGCCTTTCTGACGAGCGACTGAATCTTTTGAATGTATCCAACGATTGTATTATGCCGTAATCCCTGATCTTCGAGATAAACGATGAAATCATCCAGGAATTCCTCCGTAACAGAATTGGTGAATATGTCACAGCCAAACTCAACAGAAAAATTATCTATATGTCTGATGATTGCATCATAAACGGCTGCATAATGCTCAGACCTGCGTCTGCTTCTCTTTTCAAGCACTTCTCTGACAAAGTCGGTGAAGTATATACCTTCAAGCGGTTTGCTCTGCCTGAAGCGATTCCTATAGTCTCTTCCGGGCTTCTCCGCCCGCATGGAGACAGCCAAACATACTGCTGCTAGACACCTCCCGTTCCGCACCCGGGTAATCTGCCGATAAGTGGACGGAACTTCTCTTTTCTAAGTCTTACATCATAATAGGCCGCAGAGACACGTGAGTGTACTAGTCCGACAAAATCTCCTATTTCACGCTGGAGGTAACCTTCCTTGCGAGCCATGTAGCAGAATAGCATTCTTGCATCAGCCACATCCTGCTTCCTCGAACGAGAGAGGATCAGATCTTTTGATACTCCCGTCACTTTAGAAATCTCTTCCAGAATAATCTCCATCGGCTTCTTGTCTTTATTTTCTTTTAAGTTCATAGATTGTTCTTTAAATGGTTATTTAATTGTCTTTAAAAGCATCGGCTCCTGATGCGATGCCAGGTGATCTCTCGTTTGAAATCTTGCGGATGGAAAGGCTTGTCACGCGTATGCCAGCCGTAGCGCATTCGTTTATTCTCCTCTTGCCTGAAGGAATCTATCTCATACTCGATGTCCCGTATCTTAATCTGCAACAGATCATCTTCTATGTCAACCTTGCTCACCATCTCTTCCGGATCGTTATGGGAGTCCTGCCCACATATAATGAGCAGGACTACAACTACCTTTGAACTGTTCATTCTTTCTCTTTCTCGTCCGAAAATTCAGGCTTGGCATCTTTGTCGGCTGTATAAGGATATACGTCCATGATAGCTGTTTCCACTACCGAGGCTACCTGATAGTCTGCCATTGTGCCTTTCATGCCGGCGTCAAGGTTCTCCTTCGCCCGTCCCAGATCCGAAGCCTGTACCAGCATATAAGTACTCGTCTTTTTCTCTGCTCCACTCTTATCATCCAATGTGATGAAGCACAACTTGCATTTAAACCAGCGGTCATCGCATTCGGCGTCGCTGGGGAAAATTTCGCTGTAGTTGGCACGCTTGATGTCCGATACTGTAAACTCTCCGGAGATAAAGGGAGTCATCTCCTCGATTATCCTTGCTTCCGCCTCCGTGAAACTGAGGGCATCTACCAGATAAGGTTCTGTTACTTTTTTCTGCATTCCGTTTTCAACGACTTTCTCGTAACGGATTTTACATTCAAACCACGTGTGCATTCCCATAATTATTTATCTTTTTTTAGGTTCGTCAATATATTTATCCGCAAAACGGTCAAGCACCTTGAGACACTTGTCCGGAAGCTGCTTTGCCGTATCATTGTTCCTGATATAGTCAATCGTGCCGCCAACACTATAGATATAAAGCAGCTGTTTGGTCGTCGGAATAAAGATATTCGCCATCGCCGCTATTACACCACAGACAACAATGCGTTTCAACCATTTGAAGAATGTGTGTGCGTTATCCTCATCCTCGATTACATCACCTTCCGATACCAACAAAACAATCAGCATGATAACGGCAATTATCAAAGCTACGATCCATACGACTGTCAATACAGTGGACAGGTTACCAATTACGGTCATCCAATAAATTTCATTCATAATGTAAAAATTTAAATTATTAATACTTGAGGTTATTCTTTCTCTTCTCAGGCTCTTCATATTTCCAGCCGTTGAGCCGATAGCATTCTTTGCGCGCTTCTTCACTGGTGGGGAATTCAGCCACCTTGTCTGCCGTGCAGATATCCCCTATCTCCTCCCAATGATAAACTACCCACCGGCTACCGATGGGAGCATATGAGTATTTAGGACGACTGATCCTCTTTCTTGGGTTCCACATAGAATGTTTCATCTTGTACTACAACCATACCACATTTAGACAGGTTCTCTGCTACCTCTTCCTTATCACGGTCAGCAAGCAGGCGGTCTTTCGCGACTTCTTCCGCTGTGCGGATATAATCCGGAAGAATAGCTTTTACCAAAGCAAGCACAGATTCCTTTGTAAAACCTTTCAGTTGCTTGATCTTGGGAGTTCCTGTGCGGAATCCGAAAATTCCATGAGCACTCTTGTAACTCTTTGTTTTAGAGAAAAGGCTTTCTTTATTTTCCGTAGCGAATACCTGAAGGATCTCCATTGAGTCATCCTTCTTCTTTTGAAGTTCTGCCAGTTCCTCCGCATGCTTGTCACGGATGGCAGTAATCTTCAGTTCCATCTCAGCAGTGATCTTCTGAATTCTTGAGTCAGCCTGCGAGAATTCGCTCAATGCCGCTTCTACCTGTTCACTTGTCACACCGGTAATAATCGTCTTTTTAACTCTTGTCTTTACCATAAAAATTGATTTTAATAATTAATACTATGTTGATTTCTCTTGTTTCTGTCGTTGTCGTTATTATTCCTGGAAGCGATCAGTACCCAGAACAGGCAACTGAAAGCCCAGCACCTTATTATCTGATCGTCCGTGATGATGATTTCGATAACACAGGAGACAATCATCAGGCTATAGATCCATTTCATTTTCCCTCCTTTTTCTTAATCGTTTGTAACTGCTTTAAAGTCTCTTTTAATTCCTCCAAATTTTGCCGGCTTACATCCTTTTTGATGCTTCCACGTCTTTTCAGAAAGGAGGAGATCTTTGCCTTGTTCATCTCAATCTCTTCAGGATCATCGCTACGATAATCTTTGTTGAGAATACCGATGTGCATAGATATACCGAATATCTGTCCCACGACTCTCGCCTGTTCCTCCTGGCGTTCCTCGTTCACCCCTTGCGGATCAAGTAACCTTTTGATCAACTGTGTAGCTTCATACTTATATAGCTGTCTGGATGAATCAGTGCGACCGTTGCTGGCATCATAGATCATTGTACGGTAATCATCCTCACTCATGCCAGCCTGTCGTTTAAGGCGATGAAGCAAGGTTTTCTGAGGATTGGTGGCATAAAACACCAGGCGGGAAGGTTTGTTATTACTCATAATCGTTGCCATTTAATTCGTTACCATGATACAACCGGGCTCTCTCTTCGACAATGGGAATCTTCTTTCCTACATTGTTCCCCACACGTCCGCTTACTTCGGCAGCCAGACCCTGCACATGGAAGATTACTTTTGCCAGCTTCGAAGCCTGTCGCGCAGCGGCATTATGTGGTCTTCCCTTTTCCTCATGAGCAAGAATAATGAACAGCTTTTCCGGAAATTTACGGATGAGCTTAAGTAATCCATACTCCTTATTCATCAGCTCATCCTTGTAATAGGAGGCATTGTCAATAAACACAACTTTGGCACTCCGACGGTCACGCAGCTTCTCCCATAGATCCTCAACAGGCATGTACTCGTACATGTACATATTGGAACATTCTTCCGGTATGCCTACCTGCAGGCAGGTATCCTGTATGCTTGCCGAGATACCCTCTTCCGCACTCAGGTATAGTACTCTTCCCATTTGCCGCAGATAATTGGCCAGCATAAGCGCGAAAGTGGTTTTACCGTTCTTCTCCGCACCATATATAAGCCATATCCCGTGATCTTCGGGCTCAGGGGATACATACTCCGCCCACATGCCGTCAAATTGAAATTTGGAGATTTTCTTGTCATACACATTACGCATGGTGAGTAGACGTACACGCTTTTTCGGCTTCTTTTCTTCTTCCTTTTCCATCATCAAGCTCCTTCCTGCATAAGTATTAATGCTGATTCTGCACGTCTCAGACCCGTTTCCAGGGTCTCTCCATGCGTATCAAGACACATATTCACAACTTTCTTTACCATCTCTCTATCGCTTACATTGACCGACAGCACATCCGTGATCAGCCGACGGTAGAACAGCAGCCGGTCATCCTTACCCGTAGGCACAATCGAATAATATTTGCTGGAAAAGCGGGAGAACAGTTCCTTGAATGAATTCTTCCTGCTACGTCCCTTTCCATTCTGCAGTTTCGTGCGAAGTCCGTCAGATCCCATCATAAACCAGCCGCACATGTTTTCCGTACCGTTCCACAGGCCATGCAGAGACTCCAGTGCCGCATAACTCAGTGCGCCGGCTTCGTCAATAATCACGACCGGAGAAGGGATATTGCATAGGGTATACTTGATACTGTCTTCCATCTCCTCCACTGTTCCTTCGTCGGAACCGATGCAACGCGCCAGGTGAAGAATAAAGGAGCGACGGCTGCGACATTGCGTGGCATCCAGATAAAAACAGTTCTTGCGGTTACGGGAAAGATAAAGAGCCGAATAGGTCTTGCCGATGGCGCATTCGTCCACGAACATCATCGCCTTGGAATACTCCTTGCAGAAATCCACATACTGCTCAATCATATTAAATACATCCGTACGGGCCATTCTCCACATACGCTCCGAAGCGGTTACTCCCAGCAACCGGCCAACCGACAGCCATTTTCTGTGACCGATCTTCTTTTCGGTATCCGCAGTGATCTTTCCATTGACAATCTCACTGTAGATACCCTGATTAAGTCCGTATTTCTTGGCAAATTCACCGTTACTGCCACTGAAGAGTTCTCTTGCCTCCTTCAGGGCATCCAGTACTTTCTGTCTGTACTCTCTGGTAGTTTCTATTTCCATATCAGTTATATTTTAAAAGTTTGTTCTTAAATCTTTATTAAAGGATATTTGCGGATCATTTAAAATGATATCGTCCACCGGTGTCTCTTCCAGGATCTCAACCTCCTCACGTTCTTCGGGATGGTGCCATCTGTCAAGCGAGGAGATGCGGAACTTGTCGTTGAGCGTGTCACTCCTGTGATCGATGACTACCACCTTGCCGATTTCTTGATAGTGTCTGCGGCTGTAGCCCTCCAGTGTATTCCGGTAACGGGCCATGAGTTCACGGTTCTTCCTTTGCTCAGGAGTTTCTTCCAGTGCTGAACGTGCTGTAACAGGCTGTGGAACCGCTTCGCAGACAATCCTGCTATCATCTCTGAGACAGATAACGGCGCATAGTACACTCCCGTCGTTGTCATCCATGTAGTGGATATCCACCTCCTTGCCGGCCAGCGTACGCATATACCCGATGAGCTTGTCGCCTGTAGCCAGGGTACCATTATCTCCCAACATATACCACATCTTGCGGAAACGTACCTGGCCGGCAAGGCTTACGCTTGTAGCGACCTTCCTTCCCAAGGAGGGAAGGATGCTCCGCCAGTTGATAGCGTTCGTGTTATCCGGATTCTGCTTCTGGAGGAAAACTTCCCAACGTGTCATACCCTTGTAGATGCTATGCTCGGTATTGTTCCATTTTTCAATGTCTATGAGGCATTCCTCTATGATTCGCTCGTAAGGCAGGATAGGGATCTTACCGGTAGACACCTGGTTGGACTCGCTTCTGGCAAACGGACGGGCCAGCCAGCCCTCACGTTTCTTTTCCATCTGGTAACGTATGGGACGCCAGTAACCTTCACATCTCTTGGAACGGGCGCTGTTGGCCTCGATCCTGACGGTTTTAAACATAGCTCCCGCCTTGAGGAAGGTATCTGAAAAGCCGGAGTTCAGATTACTCTCGCACTCCACCTCATAAGGCAGAGGCATACCCCAGCGTGAATAGTTGCGTACCATCTGGCGATAGAACTCGGAGATGATCCCTTCCTTGTCCTTTCCGTACACCCATGCGGTGATAGCCTCGCTGCCAAGATCCACTCCGCAATAGAACCATACACGCTTCCCCTCGGCATAGAAGAAGGGAGGCTGGCGGTCGTCCACGGAAATGATGCTGCCGGCCCATTGCGGGTGCTCCAGCGTTTCGAAGGGGACATACATTCCCAGACGGATCTGACGGTTTCCCGTACGCTTGCGTGAAGTGGCTACACCCGACTCCCAGGAGCTCAGGAAACCGCTCACAGTCCGTTGGGAGATCTTACCATATTCCTTCGGATCGAACACCTCACCGGTCTCCACATTCACGATTTCCACATATCCCGCCAGGAAGGCATCGTATTGACGAAATACTTCAGCCATATCAGGTTTCCAGGACTGATGGGCAAACATACTCTCCAGAAGGGCGCGGGCCTTTTCCGTACGTATGCCGGCAGAGTTGTTACCTCTGTTCTTATTGATAAGAAAGCGGTAACCGTCCTCCTTGCTCCCGGCGGAGTATTTCTTCATCTTCTCTATAAGACGGGCACGTGAGGGAGGAAGGGTATGGGTCTTTCCGAATCTCTTTTCCAGCACCTGCGAGAATGTACTGTAATCAGACCATACTGAATCGTCCAGCCCGTACATGCTTCTGCGTCCTCTGGACTGCCATTCGCTCAGGCGAGCCTCACGGAGTGCGAGCAAAGCGTTTAGGACAGAAGCGTTCATCACATACTTGTCCTGTTCCTCTGCCGAGAGAGTACCGGCGGCATCTTCATAAGTGGAATAGAAATCCACCGCATCAGAATCCACACCAAAATAAAGCAAAAGGATATGTTCCACACGGCGGGGATCGCCGATGGCCTCACGGATGGTCGCAGGAAGGGAATCGAAAAGGATGAGCAGACGGTTGCCCCGACCACCGCCACGGGAGTAGCGCTTAAGGCCGGTAGGCTTGTCTTTGTGACGGTCTATTTGCTTCTTTAAATTGTCATAGCTATAGAACCTGGGAACAAGCTCGTCCTTGGTGACCACCAGTATATCGTTATCTATAAAAATTGGCATTTCTATAATCGTTTAACTCTTGTGCAGTTCCCGGCTTCGATCCGGGAATGAAGGCCACCTTACCGTCTCTTTTTACCACCTATCGAAAAGATATATAGTTATGAGAATGATTAAGTACGTAATCCTGAAAACTAGGAAACGGGAAGGTTCCTTGACTGCTCCTTTATTTATCCTCTGGATACCCAGTTTGAATTCCTATGATTATGAAGCTCTTTAAAGAATTCCTCAAATAGTTTTGCAAGCGATTCCTGTTTACTTTCTCTTTGTTGTACAGTGTAATACTCAGAAGCGTTTTGGATGAGCTTGGAGAACTCAGTACTTTCGTTCATAAGTCCAACAATCATCGTAGTCAAAGTATTTACTTTACCCATGAGAAGATTAGTACTATTAACTCTGTCTTCTTCGGTTTTCCCAATAAGCATCAAAACTGTGATACCGTTTTCCTCGCATGTTTTTTTAACTTGCTCGGCCATTTTTAAAAGCTGTTCTTCTTTCATTTTAAATCTAATTTTTAAGGGTTAATAAATCATTCTTGGTTATTTTGCTCTAGTATTTCATTATAGCTGTTGTCCTGATAAACTTATCCAGGTTACTGTTGATTTTCATTTCTTCGAGTATCATCGGAACTACTGCCTTGGAATCACCGCGAGCATAAGAGATACTGGTAAGTTCTCTGTTGTCATTCTCGTAACCGGCAACTGCGATGACCTGAATGCCGTTCTGCTTGCAGAACTCCTGCAGCTGCTTGAACATCAGTACTAATTGTTGTCTCTTTGTCATTTTAATCTATTTATGAGGGTTAATAAATCGTTTTAAATCTGCCCCTATTTATCACAAACCAGGGCAGTTGTGCTGCTTTCGCAGCTTGGCAAATACTTTACATTTATGGAAAAATTCAGAAATATCCTTATCCTCACGGACTGGGATAATCTTGCTGCCTCTGCAGCATGGGGTAAATAAACCATATAAATTAAAAGTTTTTATCATGAACTGGTTGTTCTTCCTTTTCTCCGATCATCCGTATTCCTCCGGTCATATGCCAGATCTTATCCGCCATCTCCTCGGCCTTTTCTCCGGTTATCGGACCGATCTTTATCACAATACCTTTACTCTTGCTGCCGAAAACTGCAATCGGACAAACCATTTTATATTCACTCCAAATAGAGAATACAAGTTTGATGTACAGAGGGTCGATACGTGATATGTAGGTGATCATTGCATTTCCTCCCATCCGATGGATAACTGTTCGTAAACAGGAACCGGATCAGGGTAATAGTTGCGTTTCTTGCAGTTGTCTTTTGCGGAACGATCCAATGCCGATGCAACTCTTTTACTCATCGTGTTGCCGGAATATACTTTACGAACATGAGAATAGGTAAGATTCAGACCATTCGCAACTTCCAGAAGCTCCTTCCGACTTAGCCAATGGCGAACCTTTTCTTTCCATTCAATAAATTCCGGGCGGAATTTGGGAGAGGGTAATAGCTGACGCTGGGATGGCTGGAGAGAATAGCTACCTGTGCGGCGGATCGAGGGGAGGACCTCGCTGGTGATCCATCTTTTGAAGGCTTTGGCTGCCGGCAATTTGGAACCAAAGATGAGGGCGTACATGCCGCTTTCGTTGATCAAAGTGGTGATTTGGTTAAATCCTTGATTATCAGGGATAGCGTATTTCACGCTATCCTCATTATCAACGTGTTGCGCAATTGCTGATACAGGATTTGCGTATCCTAATGATAATGCAATATCTCTTCCTACAAAATAAAGCATCTCGTCGACTGTTATGGTTCTGATTTCAGCACCGATATTCTCATTTAAAAAGGTTTGCAGGCCGGTTGTCTGCGGATTGTTGTTTCTTGTTTCCATACTAATAATAATTTATAAGATTTTTATTTTGTCATAAGGATTTTCTACTTCCTCAAACTGTTTTCCGCCATGATTCAAAGCCCATGCACGAATAAAGTTCGCTAGATCACTTTCCGTTTGGAATTTTAGCGCTGCATACACGGTTACTGTAGACACTCCTTTTATGTCTGCAATCTCTTTAACCTTGTCTTTGTCTAACTTGATAAACTTCTCTTTTTTAGCCATATTTATTGATTTATGAACTGTTATTTACTACCTTTGATGCCTTCTTAATTGATTAAGATGCTGCAAACTTACAGAATATTCTGATATGAACAAAGAAAAGAATGAAAAACTTGCAGAAATTTCTGCAAGAATAACACAAGTGATCACTTTTTTAGGTGAAACACCTAATAGTTTTGCTACGAAATTGGGATATCCAAGAGCGCAGACAATTTATGATATACAAAAGATGAAGTCTGCACCAAGCTATGATTTCTTTCAGCGTTTTTCGACTGCAGGATTTTCTGCAATCATAGATTTAGATTGGCTTCTTACCGGAAATGGTACAATGCTAAAAGAAGAGCAAAAAAAAGAAGAAGTATCAATTAACACGGTAGATGCTTCTTGCATATATAATATGTATAAAGACTACAAAAATATGCAAGAAAAGAAGGATCTTGAAATAAAAGGATTGCAGACTAAAATCGATGAGCTACACGCAAAAATTGAAAAGCAAAACGATACTATAAATATCCTAATTGCAGAAAACAAAGAGCTTGAAGCAAGGCTGGACGTATTAGATCCCCTCCAATTGCCGCCTGTTGGAGATGTACTTCAAAAAAAATCGTTGTCGTCGCAGATACAGCCTATTGCATCTGCGCCTGTCCGTATAGAAAAAAGGAAAAGCAATGAATGACGAATATAATCAAGACTCTAGAGATACCTAATATTGTTTCTTTTCTTAATATCTGCATTGATATAATACGAACAGGTAATGTAAATCAATCACAATTTAGTTCAAACGAATATGTACGAAAATTAATAATAAATAGCCCTATGGACCCCAAAAAGACTTATCAATGTATATCTGTATATAATGAATTGTTTATAGATTTTGCTCATAAGAGAAAAGGAGAACAAAACAATAGAGAATTTTGGTATGCAATGGACAATTTGCATCAGATGTTTCCTGAATGCAATATACTTGTGGAAAAATACGTGATCAGACATTTTTCAACAGGGATAGCAGAAGATGTTCGAATAAAGTGCGATTCTCCTAAGGTTCAAGAGATCGCAAATCAGATTTATGATACTCACTACTATGTTGTTCCGTTAAACTTATCGTCATTGGGAGATGGGAAACGAGATGACGCGATAGATTATCTGTTAAATAGCGATTCAGGAAATTCGAAAGAGCCAACTGAAAATCAATATAATCATTGATCGTTACATTTTCTCCATGAACGGGAGCTACTAAGGTATTTGAGTACCTATCATCAATGAGTTTGTGACCATTTTCATCCACAAAATCAAAAGAGACTACTAAATTTCCTTCCATGACCTATAAATTTAAAATCCCGGATTTCTCCGGGATTGCAAGAAACAAACAATCTACAACCTTAAAAAATAGACTAATGCCTATATACTAACATATAATTGCAATAAAATAGAAAATGAGTCTGTTCAAAATGCTCTCGGCAATATTACCGAGAGCGCAGATGCATCTATATCAATCTCAATCATAACTGTACATTCATCTTAAATCATAGGCAAATATATGTATTTTACGTCAATATAGCAAATAAAACGCTGATAATTAATCACTTATATTTATCCAAAATCAAAACCACTTGTACGTATAGGGTATGAAAACTAGATTTTTTGCGTTTTAATGGCATTTTTCTGATACTTATCCCCCTATTTACTGGCGTTTTTTTTTCTTGATTTGTCCCCCCAAAGTGTCCCCCCAAACACAAAAAGTGTCCCCCCTTTAACACAATTTTAACAGATAAACACATTCACCCACTTATGCCATCATTGAATAATTTATAGCCTATTTTTCAGCTCTAATAAGTAGTTTTCGGAGAAGGTTGAAGGATGATCAACAAAAAAATGGAATCCTACAATCCTTTTATTTATAGCGAATTGAAAGCCATGCATCGATGGGAGGAAAGATGAGTATTTGGATAATTTGAGGAGATTTTGTACCTTTATTGTAGAAAGATGAGAGGATGTCACTTTATCCCATTTCAATATGAGATAAACCTAGCGATCTTGTCACGAAATAACTCTTATTGTCGCAAAATGATTTGAAGTATAAAAATCGTATCTTCTTAAAAATCAGCCCGATCCACAATTAAGCAATCGCATTTTGTTTTGCCAGCCCTAGACAGTCCATTTATGGAAGAAACGAAGTTATTCATGAACAGAAAAAGAATCCGTTTATCCTGTTTATCAGAACGTTCATCAATCCCTTTATAGGCGTTCTGACCGGACTTGCCATCATATCCCTGTTATTGGATGTACTGATGGCTGAACCGGGAGAACAAGAATGGACAGGAGTAATCATTATATCATCAATGGTTTTATTTAGTGCTGTCCTGCGTTTCTGGCAGGAATGGAAAGCAAATGAAGCTACGGATTCTTTAATGAAGATGGTAAAAAACACTTGTCTTGCGAAACGCGCGGGAGAACGGGAAGAAGAAATTGATATTACAGAACTTGTTCCGGGAGATATTGTGTATCTGGCAGCCGGTGATATGATCCCCGCCGATATACGGATTATTGATTCAAAAGACTTGTTTATTAGTCAGGCTTCACTGACAGGAGAGTCCGAACCGATAGAAAAGTTTCCGGAAGTACAGGGACAGCAATTCAGGAAAGGAAGTGTCATTGAGTTGGATAATATCTGTTATATGGGGTCTAATGTGATTAGTGGGGCAGCAAAAGGAATTGTTTTTGAAACGGGAAACAAAACCTATTTGGGTACGATTGCTAAAAGTCTGGTCGGGCATCGTGCTACTACAGCTTTTGATAAAGGCATTAGTAAGGTTAGCTTTCTATTGATTCGTTTTATGTTGGTTATGGTCCCATTTGTGTTTTTTGTAAATGGTTTTACGAAAGGAGACTGGTTCGAAGCTTTCATTTTTGCTATATCTGTTGCGGTCGGTCTTACTCCCGAAATGTTGCCTATGATAGTAACTGCCAACCTTTCTAAGGGAGCGATTACTATGTCAAAGAAGAAAACAATTGTAAAGAACCTCAATGCTATCCAGAATTTTGGAGCGATGGATATACTCTGCACCGATAAGACCGGTACGCTGACCTGTGACAAAATTGTGTTGGAGAAGTATATCAACGCAGATGGGAGCGATGATAACAGTAAACGTATTCTTCGTCATGCGTACTTTAACAGCTATTTTCAGACTGGTCTGAGAAACCTGATGGATAAAGCAATCCTTTCCCATGTGAGAGAACTGAATCTGGAACATTTGAAGGACGACTATACCAAAGTGGATGAAATACCTTTCGACTTTACACGCAGAAGAATGTCTGTTGTAATAGAAGACAGGCAAGGGAAACGGCAGATCATTACTAAAGGAGCGGTAGAAGAAATTCTCGATGTCTGTTCGTATGCTGAGTTCAACGGGCAGATACATCCTCTGACTGATGCCTTGAAAACTAAAGCGCAAAAGATAAGTGAAGAAATGAACCGGCAAGGAATGAGAGTATTGGCGGTTTCCCAGAAAAGTTTCATCGAAAAGGATTGCAATTTTGCTATCGAGGATGAAAAAGAAATGGTGTTGATCGGCTATCTCGCTTTTCTTGATCCCCCGAAACCTTCTGTCGCTGAAGCTATCGAGCAATTATATGCACATGGAGTGGTAGTTAAGATTTTGTCGGGGGACAATGATATCGTGGTGAAGGCCATTGCCCGTCAAGTAGGGATTGACACTAGTCACTCCCTTAGCGGGTTAGAAGTGGAGGAAATGGATGATACTGCATTGAAAGAAGCAGTAAAGAACACCACTTTATTTTCCAAACTCACTCCATTTCAGAAGACATATATTATCTCTCTGTTGCAGGAGCAAGGTAACACGGTAGGCTTTCTGGGAGATGGAATCAACGATGCAGGTGCTCTACGCCAATCGGATATTGGCATATCGGTCGATTCGGCAGTAGATATAGCCAAAGAAAGTGCGGATATCATCCTGCTGGAAAAAGACCTGATGGTATTGGAAGATGGCGTACTAGAAGGGAGGAAGACGTTTGGCAATATCAATAAATACATAAAAATGACTGCCAGTTCCAATTTTGGTAATATGTTCAGTGTGATGTTCGCCAGTGCGTTTCTGCCATTCCTGCCTATGATGCCTATACACTTATTGATTCAGAATCTACTTTATGACATATCGCAGACAACCATTCCATTCGACCGGATGGACCCGGAGTTTCTGAAGAAACCGCGTAAATGGGATGCGTCCGACCTGAGCCGTTTTATGATTTATATAGGGCCTATCAGTTCCATTTTCGATATAATTACTTATTTGGTTATGTGGTATGTGTTCAGCTGTAACACTCCCGAGCATCAAACGCTATTTCAGACCGGATGGTTTGTAGAAGGTTTATTATCACAGACATTGATTGTCCATATGATACGAACAAGAAAGATCCCGTTTATACAAAGCCGGGCAACTTGGCCCGTTATGGGATTAACACTATTAGTTATGGCGATAGGAATTATAATACCTTTCACTTCTTTCGGGAGGTCTATCGGACTGACGGCTCTCCCTTTGGGCTATTTCCTTTGGCTGCCAGGCATTTTGCTTTCCTATTGTATCTTGACACAACTGGTAAAAAGCTGGTATATCAGGAAGTTTGCACGCTGGCTATAGTGTTCGGGTTGTTTATCCCACAAATTAATTATATATAATGTGAAATATCTAAAATTGAGATAGATAACCAATCAAAAGTTCTTGCCTCTAAAAATAATTCCATACATTTAGAGGCAAGAACTTTTGATTTATTAGATTGACGAACATTTTAATATTCAAACACAATGAAACCCAGCTTATCCTTTCTGATAATAATTACCTTGGTTCTTGTCGGATGCCGACAAAAAGCCCGGAGTAATTTCCAGTCCGAATCTTCTGCACAAACAGAAGCCATCGATCCCTCATTGAAAAAATATGCTGAAGAAGCAGTCATCACAGGAAAAGTACTGAATCGGGATTTCTATCCCCAAGAGAAGGAACTGACCCTCATTATCCCATTTTTCAGAGATATGGAAAATCAGTATCGTTCGCCCATACAAGAAGATGGTTCATTCTCTTTTCGTTTTCCGGTTTATGCAAAATTAAGGGAAGTTTCTATTCGCAATTATGCAGAACATCTTTATATCCATCCGGGAGATAGCATATATGTAGAAATTGACTTCAAAGACCTTTTTCATCCTAGAGTGACAGGTGATGCCGAAAAACTTAATCAGGAGATAGTAGCGTTCACAGAAAGTGCATATTACTATATGCAGAATTATAATATGAAACCAGAAGCAGACGTTAAGGAGTTTGAGGCTGAATTAAAGAAGGATTATAATTTTCGTTTGGAACGTAGGAATGAGTATTTAGTGAAGTACAAGCCCATGAAAGATGTTGTACTGTTTACCGAAGAATTGTTGAAACAGGATTATTATTATGCACTGTTATTCAATGGTATGTCATACCTGTTTGAAACGAGAGAAGAGATGGACCGTTATCATACACTTTTACCTGAAATCAATAAACTATATACTAAAGGCATACTTTCGGCACGCTTATACGATATTGCTGATGAAGCTGAAAGGTATATTGCTTATGGGATCGCTTTCAGAGATAAAAAAAGCCCTTCCATCGAAGAGATTATGAATGTAATGGGGGAGAGGGAGATGAATCAGTATTTATATACTAAGTTGGTAGCCGGTTCTTTGTGTACTAATGATACACTTGCTTTTCATGAAAAGCGTACACAGTTTGACTCAATCGTTAAGATGTCGCATCTACGTGCGCAGGTGATGCAGATATATAATCAGACTAAATCGTATCTAAAAAATCCACAGCCTGTTTCCGACAATTTATTATATGGTGAATTCCATGAAAACTCAAAGCATACAACACGTATGCCATATATGGAACCTGTCTATGATGTGCTCGAAAAGAATCATGGAAAAGTGATTTATTTCGATTTTTGGGCCAGATGGTGTCCTCCCTGTCTGACAGAAATGGAACCTTTAAAACAATTGCGTAGCAAATTCTCTACAAATGATTTGATTATATATTCCATTTGTGTGAGTGAGCCCAAAGAACAATGGGAGGAATGTCTGAATGAGTATTCATTGAAAAATCGTGGAATTGAATGTGTTCATGTGACTGATTATTTGGGAATAGATAACTACCAAAAAATTCGTAAGCAATGGAAGATAGACCGAATACCTTATTATATATTGATTAATAGAAAAGGGCAGATTATTGATTTCGGAGCTACAGCACGCCCTAGCAATCCACAATTAGTATCTCGGATAGAAGATGCAGTGAATAGTAAGTAACAGACCAACTCATTTTAGGAAGATGACAAAAGAACAAGGATAGTGAGTACAAAACAGTCCCTTTTTCGTCTTATTTATACGTAAAAATATAGATTAGAATGAAAAGCCGACTGAAACAACAAATATTTGCATTCTTTTTATTGGCATGTACTGCTATATCTCCTGCCAATGCTTTGCAAACACATTCACTTCGTGAACTATTTCAGAATCCATCGGATGAAGCAAAGCCTTGGACTTTTTGGTACTGGATGTTTGGTGCTGTATCCAAAGAAGGTATTACTGCTGATCTGGAAGCAATGAAGCACGCCGGATTGGGAGGAACTTATCTGATGCCAATCAAAGGCGTCAAAGAAGGACCGCAATACAAAGGTAAAGCGCAACAGTTAACTCCCGAATGGTGGGAAATGGTGCGTTTTAGCATGGAAGAAGCCGATCGTTTAGGGTTAAAGTTGGGGATGCATATTTGTGATGGTTTTGCATTGGCAGGCGGTCCCTGGATGACTCCGAAAGAATCGATGCAGAAAGTAGTCTGGAGTGATACAATCGTCGACGGTGGCAAAATCAAAGAATTGTATTTGCCACAACCGGAAGCTTATGAAGGATTTTATGAAGATATCTCTTTATTTGCCCTACCTGTAAAAGAGGAAGTGGCAGATGTCATGCCGGCTAAAATTACTTGTACCAATATCGCTAAAGGAAATCATATCGACGCCAAGAAAACCGTAAACATGGATGATGCCGGAGTAATCCGTTCATCTTATCCTTGCTATATTCAATATGAATACGAACAGCCTTTTACTTGCCGCAATATTGAAATTATTCTAAGTGGTAATAATTATCAGGCACACCGTCTGAAAGTAATGGCAAGTGATGATGGAACGAACTATCGTCTGGTGAAGCAACTCGTTCCTGCACGTCAGGGATGGCAGAATACAGATGAAAATTCCACCCATACAATACCTGCCACAACCGCCCGCTATTTCCGCTTTTACTGGACACCTGAAGGTAGCGAATCGGGAAGCGAGGATATGGATGCAGCCAAATGGAAGCCAAACTTGAAAATCAAGGAACTGCGCCTTCATCAGGAAGCCCGGTTGGACCAATGGGAAGGTAAAGCCGGACTGGTATGGCGTGTCGCTTCTTCGACAAAGGAAGAAGAAGTAGGAGGGAAGGACTGCTATACCCTTTCACAGATTCTTAATCTGACGGACCAATTTAAAAACAATTCGAAGAGCTATTTTAAAGAAAGAACATTAACCGCAACTCTTCCTAAAGGTAAGTGGAAAATACTCCGCATGGGACATACCGCCACCGGACATACCAACGCCACCGGCGGAGGGGGAAAGGGGCTGGAATGCGACAAGTTTAATCCTGTGACAGTCCGTAAGCAGTTCGACAACTGGTTTGCACAAGCTTTCGTAAAGACAAATCCGGAGGTTGCACGCCGTGTATTAAAATACATGCATGTGGATAGCTGGGAATGCGGGAGCCAGAACTGGAGTGAGACTTTTGCAGCCGAGTTCAAAAAACGCCGTGGATATGATTTAATGCCTTACTTGCCACTACTGGCAGGCATCCCGATGGAAAGTGCCGAACGAAGTGAGAAGATTCTACATGATGTCCGCACAACGATAGCGGAACTTGTTGTGGATGTTTTCTATCAGGTATTGGCCGATTGCGCCAAAGAATATGATTGCCAGTTTTCTGCCGAATGTGTAGCACCTACCATGGTCAGTGACGGCTTGCTGCATTACCAGAAAGTAGACCTTCCTATGGGAGAATTTTGGCTGAACAGTCCTACTCATGATAAGCCGAACGATATGCTGGATGCCATTAGCGGAGCGCATATCTATGGCAAGAATATTATTCAGGCGGAAGGTTTCACGGAAGTACGCGGAACTTGGGACGAACATCCAGCAATGTTGAAAGCATTACTGGACCGTAACTATGCTTTAGGCATCAACCGCCTTTTCTTCCATGTATATGTTCATAATCCTTGGTTAGACCGCAAACCGGGTATGACTCTGGATGGCATCGGCCTTTTCTTCCAACGTGACCAGACATGGTGGAACAAGGGAGCAAAAGCATTCTGTGACTACATAACCCGTTGCCAATCATTATTGCAATACGGACATCCAGTAATCGACATAGCTGTCTTTACGGGTGAAGAAATTCCAAGACGTTCAGTATTGCCGGAACGTTTAGTTCCGTCTCTTCCGGGAATTTATGGTGCCGAACGGGTGGAAAGCGAACGTATTCGTTTGGCGAACGAAGGACAACCCTTACGTGTGCGCCCGGTAGGCGTAACACACTCTGCAAATATGGCCGACCCTGAAAAGTGGGTAAATCCACTTTGTGGATATGCTTATGATAGCTTTAATAAAGATGCGTTACTCCGTTTGGCAAAAGCAGAAAACGGTAGAATGACGCTGCCCGGTGGAGCCAGTTATAAAGTTTTGGTATTACCTCTTCCCCGCCCAATGAATCCGGAACCTGTATTATCTCCGGAAGTACAGAAAAAGATCAATGAATCTAAAGAGGCAGGTGTGTTGATCCCTTCTCTTCCTTATATGGAGGATGATTTCTCTGCATATGGATTAGAACGTGATATGATTGTACCGAAAGATATTGCATGGACACATCGACGCGGTGAACTCGGCGACATTTATTTCATTGCCAATCAGCAGGAAGAAACACGTACATTTACTGCAAGCATGCGCATCGACAGAAAACCGGAATGTTGGAATCCGGTAACGGGTGAAATGAATATCCACCCTGTTTATCAGATAAAAGGTAATCGGACGGAAGTTACCCTTACATTGGCCCCTAATGAATCTGTATTCATAGTATATCCCATAGAGAAAGCTAATGAAAGCAAAGGAAAGGAAGATATTCTGCAAAAAGTACAAAAGAGTAAAAATAGCCCGGCAAAAGAGTTGCTGGATATAAGTTTGGATGCAGAAGAATACACCGTAACATTTGTCGCTAACGGTCAAACAGTTACCCGAAAAGCCCTTTTCGATTGGAGTAAAGAAGATAACGAGCGGATTCGTTATTATTCCGGAACCGCTATCTATAAAACCACTTTCCCTTGGAAGTACAAAGAGCAGAAAGACCGACAGGTGTATTTGCATTTGGGAACAGTTTACAATCTGGCTACAGTTCGTGTGAATGGAATAGACTGCGGTACGGTCTGGACAGCTCCCTACCGGGCTGACATTACAGCAGCCTTGAAAAAGGGAACAAATGAGCTTGAAATCGAAGTAACAAACACATGGGCAAATGCACTGAAAGGGACAGATGAAGGGAAAGCACCCTTTGAAGGCATCTGGACAAATGCGAAATACCGGAAACAGGAGAATACATTACTTCCGGGCGGATTGCTTGGTCCACTATATTTGGAACAGAGTAATTAATATAACAACATAATAATGAGAAGTTCAAGATTCAAAATAAGCATTCTATTGACCGGTTTTCTGCTGGCTATATGCTTATCAACACGTGCAGAAGTAAAGTTGCCTGCTATTTTCTCTGACGGTATGGTAATGCAACAAAAGACAAACGCTAACCTTTGGGGAACAGCCACTCCCAACAAGAATGTAACAATAACTACCAGCTGGGACGGAAAGCAATATGTAGCAACAGCAGACAAGAACGGAGCATGGAAGCTGGCAGTCCCCACTCCCGAGGCAGGGGGCCCTTATACTGTAACCTTTGACGATGGAAGTCTCAAAACACTAAATAATATTCTGATAGGCGAATTATGGCTATGCTCCGGTCAGAGCAATATGGAAATGCCGATGAAAGGTTTTAAAAACCAACCTGTAGAGAATGCCAACATGGATATTCTTCACAGCAAAAATAGTAATATCCGCCTGTTTACAGTAAAACGTACTTCCACCATGATTCCTCAAAATGATGTAGTCGGTTCATGGAAAGAAGCAACTCCTGTCAGTGTCCGTGATTTTAGTGCGACAGCCTATTATTTCGGAAGATTAATCAATGAAATTTTAGAAGTCCCGGTAGGGCTGGTAGTAGCAGCTTGGGGTGGTTCTGCCTGCGAAGCATGGATGACTGCCGATTGGTTGAAAGCGTTCCCGGATGCAAAGATACCTCAATCGGAAGCAGATATAAAATCCAAAAACCGTACTCCGACTGTGTTATATAATGGCATGTTGCATCCACTGATCGGTATGACAATGAAAGGAGTGGTCTGGTATCAGGGAGAAGATAACTGGAATCGTGCCCATACCTATTCGGATATGTTTACTACATTGATTAACGGTTGGCGTGCCGAATGGAAACAAGGCGATTTTCCTTTCTACTACTGTCAGATAGCTCCATATGACTATAGTATCATCACGGAAAAAGGCAAAGAAGTGATAAATTCAGCCTATCTGCGTGAAGCGCAGGCGCAAGTGGAACATCGTGTATCTAACAGCGGCATGGCTGTACTGCTGGATGCAGGAATGGAGAAAGGGATTCATCCCGCAAAGAAACAGATTGCCGGAGAACGTCTGGCACTTCTTGCACTGACAAAGACATATGGTGTGGAAGGGGTGAACGGAGAAAGTCCTTATTATAAAAGTATTGAAATCAAAAACGATACCATAGTCGTTAGTTTCGAACGTGCAAATATGTGGATCAGTGGCAAGAACTGCTTTGAATCGAAAAACTTCCGGATAGCAGGCGAAGATAAAATATTCTATCCGGCTAAAGCATGGATTGAACGCAGCAAGATACTTGTAAAAAGTGATAAAGTCCCGCATCCGGTAGCTGTCCGTTATGGATTCGAGAATTATGTGGAAGGAGATGTATATTGTGACGGTCTGCCGTTAGGGTCTTTTCGTTCAGACGATTGGTACATTCCCGAATATAAAAAAGATTAGCTATGAGCTGAATTTGACGAATAGAATATGAATCGATTTTATCTGATTATAATAATGGTATTTGTTGGCGTGTCGGCTTTTTGTAGCCAGCATGCCAATGTCGTTTGGAACACTCCTAGTCGAAATTCCTCCGAATCTATGCCTTGCGGTGGCGGTGATATCGGCATGAATATATGGGTGGAAGAAGGTGATCTGCTGTTTTATGTAAGCCGTAGCGGTACATTCGACGAAAACAACTGCCAACTGAAACAAGGACGTTTTCGGATTCGTCTATCTCCCAATCCTTTGAAAGATGCAAAAGATTTCCGTCAGGAGCTAAAACTAAAAGATGGGTACGTAGAAGTATCAGCAGGAGGTACACGGATACAGTTGTGGGCAGATATTTTTCATCCGGTAGTTCATGTGGAAATAACCAATGCACAACCTTTGCAAACAAAACTCTCTTATGAGAACTGGCGATATAAGGAACGAATGATCAGAAAAGGAGAGGGGCAACAATGCTCTTACAAATGGGCACCTCCGAAAGGAACTGTTACCAACGCCGACTTTGTTTCTTTATCTTCCAAAAAGGAATTACCCGGAATGACGGAAGAGAGAAACTTGCTTCTATTCTATCACCGGAATCCCGAACAAACCGTTTTTGACATTGCTGTGGCCCAACAAGGAATGGAAAATGTGGAATCTCAAATGATGAATCCTTTAAAGGACCTAACTTTCGGTGGTTATCTTTTTGGAAATAATTTGGAATTTACGGATACAACAGACAGTATCTATGCCGGTACAGATTACCGTGCTTGGAACTTCCACTCTTCAAAGGCTTCTCGGAAAGAACAATTTTGCATCGTTCTGCACACAGACCAGACGGAAACGGTCGATCAATGGGAACAAGGCTTAAAAACTACTTTGCAAAGGATTGCCCCACAGGGAAAGATATCATCAAAAATTGTATCACAAGACAAAAAGCAGACCCGCGCATGGTGGAACTCCTTCTGGCAACGCAGCTTTATTGAAGCAATCGGAGAAGCAGAAAATAAGGATGGCAACGATGTAGAAGGAATCACCCGAAACTACACTCTTTTCCGCTATATGCTGGGCTGCAATGCCTACGGCAGTGTCCCTACCAAGTTCAACGGTGGATTATTCACCTTCGATCCTTGCCATATAGACGATAAACAGGCATTCACCCCTGATTACCGGAAATGGGGAGGAGGTACGATGACAGCACAGAATCAGCGACTTGTATACTGGCCGATGTTAAAAAGCGGAGACTTCGATATGATGCCCTCCCAATTCAATTTTTACAACCGGATACTAAAAAATGCAGAACTTCGTAGCCAAGTGTATTGGCAGCATGACGGAGCATGTTTCTGCGAACAAATAGAAAACTTTGGCTTGCCCAATCCTGCGGAGTATGGCTTCAAACGTCCGGAATGGTTTGACAAGGGATTGGAATATAATGCTTGGTTAGAGTATGAGTGGGATACCATACTTGAATTTTGCCAAATGATACTGGAAACCAAAAATTATGCAAATGCAGACATTACCCCGTATTTACCCTTAATTGAAAGTTCGCTGACATTTTTCGATGAACATTATCGGCAGCTTGCTTCCCGTCGAGGACGGAAAGCGTTGGACGGCAACGGACATCTGATCCTGTTTCCGGGTTCTGCCTGCGAAACGTATAAGATGACCAACAATGCCAGCAGTACAATCGCCGCTTTGCGGACCGTACTGGAAAACTATGGAAAGAAAAATGAAATGCTGAAAACAATTCCTCCAATTCCATTGCGATACATAGAGGTCAAGGATTCCTTGAATCCCACAGCACCTCCCGAACTGAAACAAACGATTTCTCCTGCTGTAAGCTGGGAACGAATCAACAACATAGAGACTCCGCAACTGTATCCCGTATTTCCCTGGCGCATTTATGGAGTAGGAAAAGAGAATCTGGAATTAGCCCGCAATACTTATTTCTATGATCCGGAGGCTATTAACTTTCGCTCTCATATCGGATGGAAACAAGATAATATTTGGGCAGCCTGTCTGGGATTGACCGAAGAAGCCAAAAGGCTATCTCTCGCCAAACTCTCAAACGGGCCACATCGCTTTCCTGCCTTTTGGGGACCGGGATATGACTGGACACCCGATCACAACTGGGGAGGTAGCGGTATGATAGGACTTCAAGAAATGCTATTACAGACTAACGGTAATCAAATACTCCTTTTCCCCGCATGGCCCAAAGAATGGGATATACATTTCAAACTTTATGCACCGGGTGAAACGACAGTAGAAGCAACCTTAAAGGATGGAAAAGTGACAGAACTGAAAGTATCACCGGAAAGTAGAAAGAAAGATATCATTATAATGATTGAGAAATAGAAAAAACAGGGCTGCGATTTCCAGAATATGATTACGCGAAGTAAAACCGTGAAATCTGTGCCTTTAAACATAGATAAACAATTAAATTATGAATAAAAAACTGTTTCCAATTTTATCAGCTTTTCTGTTGCTATTCTCACTGATAGAGAAAGGACAGGCAACAGAAACCTACCGTCCCGAAACATCGGTTGCCGGATTCATCCAGCTTCCCGGTAGCGGGCGACAAGTGTATAATTTCAATCCGGGATGGAGATTTTTCAAAGGAGACATTCATGGCGCGGAATCCGTCGACTTTGACGACCGTTCGTGGACGATTGTTTCCACTCCTCATACGGTAGAGTTGATGCCTGCCGAAGCTAGCGGATGCCGCAATTATCAAGGCCCCGCCTGGTATCGCAAACATTTCGTACTCCCTGCAGAAACCAAAGGTAAACGGGTACTGATCCATTTTGAGGCAGCTATGGGAAAACAAGTTCTTTACCTGAATGGAAAGCGTATTCAAGAGCATGTTGGTGGTTATCTCCCTTTTACTTTGGATCTGACAACCAATGGTATACAAGCAGGAGATTCTTGTCTGCTTGCCATTTTCGTCGACAATAGCAATGACAAATCCTTTCCTCCCGGTAAACCCCAATACACCTTGGATTTCGCCTATCATGGCGGCATCTACCGTGATGTGTGGATGATAGCCAAATCGCCAGTATCCATTACCGATCCACTTGACTCCCAAACCGTTGCAGGAGGCGGAGTATTTGTTCATTTCGACAAGATCAGCGAAAAGAGTGCACAAGTCTACGTAAATACAGAATTGCAAAATGATAATCAACATACCGAAACCGTTACTGTAGAAACAACCCTGACAGATGCTGATGGAAAGGTAATTAAACGAACTTCCGGCAAACTTTCTCTGAAATCGGGAGAAAAGAAAATAATCCGGCAACAGATAGAGGTAAAAAGCCCTAAGCTTTGGTCACCGGATGCACCTTATTTATATAAAGTCCAGTCGCGCATTAAAAAGGGCAATCAGTCTATTGATGGAGGCATTACACGTATCGGTATCCGTTTGGCGGAATTTCGTGGCAAAGATGGTTTTTGGCTGAACGGAAAACCTTTCGTTCAGCTGGTAGGAGCCAACCGCCATCAGGACTTCGCTTATGTAGGCAATGCTCTGCCTAATTCTCAGCAATGGCGGGATGCTAAACGTCTGCGAGATGCCGGTTGCACTATTATTCGGGTGGCACACTACCCCCAAGATCCTTCCTTTATGGATGCCTGCGATGAGCTCGGAATGTTCGTTATCGTAGCTACTCCGGGATGGCAATACTGGAACAAGGATGTGAAATTCGGAGAATTGGTTCATCAAAATACCCGCGAAATGATCCGTCGTGACCGTAATCACCCGTCTGTCTTGATGTGGGAACCTATTCTGAATGAAACCCGCTATCCACTCGATTTTGCCTTGAAAGCGCTCGAAATAACCAAAGAAGAATTTCCTTATCCGGGACGTCCCGTGGCTGCTGCCGATGTACATTCAGCTGGTGTGAAGGAGCATTACGATGTCGTTTACGGTTGGACGGGAGACGATGAAAAGGCAGATAAACCGGAACAATGTATCTTTACCCGTGAATTTGGAGAAAATGTGGACGATTGGTACGCCCATAACAACAATAACCGTGCAAGCCGTAGTTGGGGCGAACGTCCGCTGCTGATACAGGCACTTTCCCTAGCTAAAAGTTATGATGAGATGTACCGTACTACCGGCCAGTTTATCGGTGGTACACAATGGCATCCGTTCGATCATCAGCGTGGCTATCATCCTGATCCTTATTGGGGAGGGATATACGATGCCTTCCGCCAAAAGAAATATGCTTACGAAATGTTCCGTAGCCAATCACCCGCCAGCCTTCGGCATCCGTTGGCAGAATGTGGTCCAATGGTATTCATCGCTCACGAAATGTCACAGTTTTCTGACAAAGATGTAGTGATATTCAGCAACTGCGACTCGATCCGTCTTTCTATTTATGACGGAACAAAATCATGGACCCAACCTGTAGTACATGCCAAAGGGCATATGCCGAATGCTCCTGTTGTCTTTGAAAATGTATGGGATTTCTGGGAAGCACGCGGATATAGCTATACACAAAAGAACTGGCAGAAAGTTAATATGGTTGCCGAAGGTATCATTAACGGTAAAGTAGTATGCACACAAAAGAAAATGCCTTCCCGCCGGTCTACCAAACTTCGCCTCTATGCGGATACTCAAAAAGTTAATCTAGTAGCAGACGGTTCGGATTTCATTGTGATAGTTGCCGAAGTAACGGATGATAGTGGCAACGTACGTCGTCTGGCAAAAGAAAATATCGTATTCACGGTAGAAGGTGAAGGGCAAATCATTGGCGACGCTACGATTGGTGCCAATCCCCGTGCCATAGAATTTGGTTCAGCTCCTCTGTTGGTTCGCTCTACACGAAAAGCCGGGAAGATTAAAGTAAAAGCTCATGTACAATTTGAAGGAACACAGGCTCCGACTGCTGCTGAACTGGAATTTGAAAGCGTTCCTGCAGAACTTCCTTTTTGCTACGATGAAAAATACTGTACCAGTCAGGAAACATCTTCATCAACTCCGAAAACCGGTTTATCCAAAGATACAACCAAAGGTAAGGTACAACTGACAGAGGAAGAACGGCAGAGAGTGCTGGATGAAGTGGAGCGGCAACAGACTGAATTTGGAATAGAAAAATAAGTCTGTTCAAGAACCTCCGGTCGTCTTGAATGACAGAGATTAGCTATTAACCAAGTTAGATTAGTTAATAGCTAATCTAGTTTATTACCTGCTTATTTGAATTTTATTCGAAAAATAGTATCTTTGATGCAAGATCCATTTCCACTAATACGATATACAATGAAGAGACACTTCTTTTTGATATTTCTTTTTCTCTTGATTACGAGAATCTGTGCTTCTGCCTACCCTAACATGATTGTAGAACATTATACAGCCGAACGAGGCTTACCCAATAATATCGTCAATTGTACATTAAAAGGGCAAGATGGATTTGTATGGTTCGGCACTTGGTACGGATTATGCAGTTTCGATGGTACCAAATTCCGTTCCTATGATAATCATGACGGATTCTATTCCGCAGATATTCCTCCCCGTAAAATTCAACGTATTGTAGAAGACAGGAATGGATTCTTGTGGATCAAGACTATTGACCGCAAACTCTATTTGTTTGATAAGAAACATGAGAGTTTTCATGCAGTGTATGATGACGTAAAAGAATATTCTGAAAACATCCAGATTATCAAAATTCAGACAACAGAAGACGGAGACGTGTTGCTGCTGACCAAAGATAAGAGCCTGTTGCGTGCAAATACAGATTCAAACGGTAAAATCACCATGAAGCAACTGCACGATTCGCGTCCCAATGTCAACGTCTACGATTTACGTCTAAAGCATAATGTATTTTGCGAAACAGCCGAGTTTATCAATTGGATCGGTATGGATTATCAGATTCTTTCACTGCGGAAAGGCGAAGCTCTGAAAGATAAACCTGTCGACTTTATTCAAAAAAAAGTATCTGCCAACCCGGATCAGTTCACTTGTGCTTCGTACAATTCCAAATTTCTGTGGCTGGGAGATAAGAACGGGCATATTTATAGTGTCGATCCACAAAATGGAGTCGTCAACCGCTACGAAATACCGGATATCAAACAGTCGATTTCCAATATATTGGTCACAGAATCGGGATTAATGTATATTACTACTGTAGACGGTGCATACGAGTACAACATCGGTTACAAACAGTTGACGAAACTTCCATTCTCCATTGCAGGAAAAAAAGTAGGGATGATATTCAATGACAAGTATGATAAAATATGGTTTCAGGAAGGCAATCAGGCTTTGACATATTATGATCCTTTGAACAAAAGTAATCACCGTTTTGCTTTCCCTAACCAGAATGCTATCGGTAACTTTGAAAAACAGGATGCCGGTGAACAAGGTATGTTCTTCCTCACTCCCGGAGGAGAAATCCTGCTCTTTGACAGAGAGAAACTAGAAATGATCCGCATTAATCAATTGAAACCTTTTTCCGACGATCTTCCCGATCAGCTTTTCTTCCATCTATTGTTGGATAAGGATGGGATTCTTTGGTTAGCTTCTACAAGTAGCGGAGTGTATAAAGTCAATTTTCCCAAAAAGCAATTCCAGTTACTGACAGAAGTTTCTCCTGTTCCCGTTGGCACAGAAAAAGCGACTTCATGGAATCAGGGAATACGTGCGCTTTATCAGGCTAAGAATGGGGATATCTGGGTGGGTACTCGTTGGCAGGCACTGTACCGCTTGGATAGCAATGGACAGATAAAACAGGTTTTTACTGATAAGAACTATCTGGTAGGTGCCGTGTATCATATTATGGAGGATAAAGGAGGGAACCTGTGGTTTTCTACCAAAGGAAACGGGCTTGTCAAAGCCGAACCGGATATGAACTCGCCGCACGGTCTGCGCTTTACCCGCTATAAAAATGATCCTAAGAATCCGAATTCTATCAGTAACAATGATGTGTATTTCACTTATCAGGATAGTCAGGAACGTATCTGGGTCGGTTTGTTGGGCGGAGGTCTGAATCTGATTTCCAAAGAAAACGGAGCGATTGTTTTCAAGCATAAATACAATGGACTGAAACAATATCCCGCTTATGGTCTGTACATGGAAGTCCGCACGATGACGGAAGGTGAAGACGGGCGTATTTGGGTAGGAACGATGGATGGTCTGATGTCCTTTGACGGACACTTTACAACTCCCGAAGAAATTCAGTTTGAAACCTTTCGGCAAGTTAGCGACCGTTCCAATGTAGCTGACAATGATATTTATGTATTATACAAAGACTCTGACTCACAAATTTGGGTGAGCGTGTTCGGAGGCGGTTTGAATAAGCTGGTCCGTTATGATAAAGAGAAACATGAGCCGATCTTCAAATCTTATGGCATGCGTGAAGGGATGAATAATGACGTAGTCAAATCCATCGTTGAAGATAAAAACGGGAATTTATGGTTTACTACCGAGATCGGTTTGTCTTGCTTTAATAAAGCAACAGAGCAGTTCCGTAACTACGACAAATACGACGGTTTCCTGAATGTTGAGTTAGAAGAAGGCAGTGCGTTGCGTGCATTGAATGGAGATTTGTGGCTTGGTTCACGACAGGGAATTTTGACATTCTCTCCTGATAAACTGGAAACACAACATACCAACTATGATACGCGTATTGTAGACTTTAAAGTATCCAACCGCGATCTGCGTAGTTTGAATGACTGCCCGATTCAAGAATCTATCACATACACCGATGCGCTTCAATTGAAGTACAATCAGTCTATGTTCACGATAGAATTTGCCGCATTAAATTTCTATAACCAAAATCGGGTATCTTATCGCTACATACTCGAAGGATACGAGAAAGAATGGCATTATAACGGCAAAAACCGCATTGCCTCTTATACAAATGTACCTCCCGGAGATTATGTGTTCCGTGTTGAAACGATGGATGAAGCAAATCCTGAACTCGTTTCTACGTGCACGCTGGCAATCACCATTCTCCCACCATGGTGGCTGAGTTGGTGGGCAACTCTTATCTATGTCATTTTGGGTATTGCCGCACTCTATTTCGGTTTGCGACTGGCTTTCTTCATGATTAAGATGAAGAATGACATTTATATTGAGCAGAGAGTCTCGGAAGTGAAAATTAAGTTCTTTACTAATATCTCTCACGAGCTTCGTACTCCTTTGACACTGATAAAAGGCCCGATACAAGAATTGAAGGAGCGGGAAGAATTGTCTCCGAAAGGTCTGCAATATGTGGAACTGATGGAAAAGAATACGAATCAGATGCTACAACTAGTCAATCAGATTCTTGATTTCCGTAAGATTCAGAATGGCAAGATGCGCTTGCATGTATCATTGATCGACTTCAATGAAATGATAGCTTCTTTCCAGAAAGAATTCCGAGTACTTTCGGAGGAAAATGAAATCAGCTTCACTTTCCAGTTACCGGACGAACCGATCATGGTATGGGCGGATAAAGACAAACTGAGCATTGTTATCCGTAATGTCATATCGAACGCGTTCAAATTTACTCCTTCCGGTGGAAGTATTTATGTAACTACCGGATTGACAGATGACGGGAAATCATGTTATGTAAGGGTAGAAGATAATGGCGTCGGCATTCCACAAAGTAAACTGACTGAGATTTTCGAACGCTTTTCGCAAGGAGAAAATGCAAAGAATCCTTATTATCAGGGTACAGGCATTGGGTTGGCACTTTCCAAGGAAATAGTAAACCTGCATCACGGCTTAATCCATGCCGAAAGTCCGGAAGGGCAGGGGGCTGTGTTTACAGTAGAATTATTGTTGGACAAGGATCATTATCGTCCATCTGAAGTAGACTTTTACGTCGGTGATACACAAAGTACTCCTGCTGCCACAGGCAAGGATATGGAAATTGTCCAGGAAAAGGAACCGGAAGAAGAATTGGAAATTGATACTTCACTACCGACTCTTCTGCTGGTAGAAGATAATAAAGACCTTTGCCAACTGATAAAACTGCAATTAGAAGATAAATTCAATATCTACATAGCCAATAATGGAGTGGAAGGCTTGAAGAAAGTACATCTGTATCATCCGGACATCGTTGTGACTGATCAGATGATGCCGGAAATGGACGGACTGGAAATGTTACAATCCATCCGGAAAGATTTCCAGATCAGTCATATTCCTGTTATTATTCTGACTGCCAAAAACGATGAAGGAGCCAAGACCAAAGCTATTACTTTGGGGGCGAATGCCTATATAACCAAACCATTCAGCAAAGAATATCTGCTGGCACGGATCGAACAGTTGCTCGGCGAACGGAAACTGTTCCGCGAACGTATCCGTCAGCAGATGGAAAACCAGACGACAACGGAAGAAGACAGCTACGAACAATATTTGGTAAAAAAAGATGTGCAGTTCCTTGAAAAGATACATCAGGTAATTGAAGAAAACATGGACGACAGTGATTTCAATATTGATACGATTGCTTCCGGCATTGGTTTGAGCCGTTCGGCATTCTTTAAAAAACTGAAAAGCCTTACCGGACTGGCACCTGTCGACCTGGTAAAGGAGATTCGGTTAAATAAGTCTGTCGAACTGATTAAAAATACGGATTTGAGTGTTTCGGAAGTGGCGTTTGCTGTCGGGTTCAAAGATTCGGGCTACTATAGCAAGTGTTTCCGTAAGAAATATAATCAGACTCCCCGTGAATATATGAACGAATGGCGGAAAGGATAGAAATACCGATTACAAAATTCTTTCTTAATCGTCTTTTTTAAAAACCTATTAAGATTCGAAAGAATGAACAAGATTAAGAAAGTATTATCAGCATGGATGTTGGTTGCCTGCGTACTACCTGTGGCAGCTCAATATCCAGTAATCCCCGACTCGGCAAAAGAAAGAGGAGCAAAACAAGAAGCGGAGTTCGAACAAAAATCAAACGCGGCATGGGAAAAAGCCTTGCCGACAGTTTTAGAAGAAGCACAAAAAGGACGTCCTTACAAACCTTGGGCTTCCAAACCGGAAGATTTGATAAAAAGTAATATTCCGGCTTTCCCCGGTGCCGAAGGTGGTGGGATGTATACTCCCGGCGGTCGTGGAGGCAAGGTAATTGTGGTTACTTCTTTGGAAGATTCCGGTCCCGGTACCTTCCGCGAAGCCTGTGAAACCGGCGGTGCCCGGACCATTGTCTTTAATGTATCAGGCATCATTCACTTGAAGAGTCCGATCAGTGTACGTGCTCCTTATGTAACGATTGCCGGTCAAACTGCCCCGGGAGATGGTATTTGTATTACCGGGAATTCTTTTCTAATCGATACACATGATGTAGTGATTCGTCATATGCGTTTCCGCCGTGGTGCACAGGATGTTGCTTTCCGTGACGATGCAGTAGGAGGAAATGCAGTCGGCAACATTATAGTAGACCATTGCTCGGCAAGTTGGGGATTAGATGAAAATATGTCTATTTACCGCCATGTCTACAACCGGGATGAGAGTGGGCACGGACTGAAATTACCTACTGTAAATATTACCATTCAGAATTCAGTATTCTCAGAGGCATTGGATACGTATAATCATGCTTTTGGTGCTACTATCGGAGGGCACAATAGTATGTTTTGCCGTAACCTTTTCGCTTCCAACATCAGCCGTAACAGTTCGGTAGGTATGGACGGTGACTTCAATTTCGTTAATAATGTTGTTTTCAACTGGTGGAATCGCTCGGTAGATGGAGGTGATCATAATAGTTTATATAATATGATCAATAATTACTTTAAGCCCGGGCCGATTACTCCACTGGGAAAACCTATTTCTTATCGTATTTTGAAACCGGAAGCAGGGCGTGACAAGAGCAGACCTCTCTCTTTCGGAAAAGCTTATGTTAACGGAAACATTATTCATGGCAATGCCCAAGTGACGAAAGATAACTGGGATGGCGGAGTTCAGCTTGCCAATGAAGTTGATGCTGAAAAGTTCTTACCGCAAATCAGGGTGGACGAACCCTTCAAAATGTCACCTGTAACGATCATGGATACCCAAAAGGCCTACAACTTTGTATTGGATAATGTAGGTGCTACTTTCCCGAAACGGGATGCAGTAGATACACGTGTCATCAAGACTGTACGGACAGGAAAAGCTATTTATGTGAAAGATGCTCCGGAGCTTGTTTCTCCTTATGTGAAAAGACGTTTGCCGGCAGACTCTTACAAGCAAGGTATTATCACCGACATCCGTCAAGTAGGCGGACTTCCTGAATATAAAGGAGAAGCCTACCTTGATTCGGATGGTGACGGTATGCCGGATGCGTGGGAAATTGCCAACGGATTGAACCCGAATGATCCGACTGATGCTGTGAAGGACTGTAATGGAGACGGCTATACCAATATCGAAAAATATATCAACGGTATAGATACGAAGAAGAAAGTGGACTGGACAGATCTGAAGAACAACTACGATACATTATCCAAACGGAAAAGTTTGTTTTAACCGTATAGGTAAATGATCTTTCAGGATTGAATAAATAGAAAACAAAGTTTATTGTAATGAATATGCAATTAAGAACTATCCTTTTAGGATTACTGAGTCTAGGGTTTGTGCAGGGATATGCGCAAACCTTTGCTTTGCAGGTTAAGGATGACCGGATCACATACCTGGATGATGAACAGGGAAACCGGATTCTTGATTTCTCATACTGCGGTTACAAGAGTTCCGAACAGGATATTCCAGATGTTCGCAATACCGTGTTTGTATCTTGGACAGCGGGAGATAATACAGCACGTATTCAACGTGCTATTGACTATGTCGCCTCATTGGTTCCTGATGCTTCCGGTTTCAGAGGAGCCGTTTTATTGGATCAGGGAGAATTTTCATTATCCGAAAGTCTTCGTATAGCTGCCTCCGGCATCGTATTGCGAGGAGTGAATAAAGAGAAAACGATACTGCTTAAAAAGGGGGTGGACAGAGGTGTCCTAATCTATATGGAAGGGACAGATGATCTGAATACACTGGATACATTACAGGTTCTCTCGAAATATGTTCCCGTAAATGCAAGAACATTGGAAGTCGCTTCGGGTACTTCTTTGAGAAAGGGAGATCGGGTAATGGTGAACCGTCCCTCCGAAAAAGATTGGATTGCTTCATTAGGATGCGATATTTTCGGAGGAGGGATCGGTGCTTTGGGATGGAAAGAAGGGGATATGGATCTCTCTTGGGACAGAACTGTGACAGAAGTAAACGGTAATCAGATAACACTGGATGCTCCGCTAACAGTAGCGTTAAATGCTACATATGGTACTTCTACTGTCACCGTTTATCAATGGAACGGACGTATCCGGAATTGTGGTGTAGAGAACATGACCTTGATTTCCGACTACGATAAACGTTATCCAAAGGATGAGGATCACTGCTGGACAGGAATTTCAATTGAAGATGCAGAAGACTGCTGGGTACGCAGAGTAAATTTCAAGCATTTCGCAGGAAGTGCCGTCATCGTTCAACGTACCGGCTCCCAAATCACGGTTGAGGATTGTATCTCACGGGAACCTGTTTCTGAAATTGGAGGAATGCGCCGCTGCACTTTCTATACTTTGGGGCAGCAGACGCTCTTTCAGCGTTGCTATTCTGAACATGGTATTCATGACTTCGCTGCCGGATATTGTGCTGCCGGACCTAATGCTTTTGTGCAATGTGACTCGTATGAATCATTAAACTTCAGTGGCTCAATTGACGCATGGGCATGTGGCTTGTTGTTTGATGTGGTCAATATAGACGGCCATAATCTGAGTTTCAAGAATCTGGGACAGGATAAGAACGGAGCTGGATGGAATACGGCCAATAGTCTGTTCTGGCAATGTACTGCTGCTGAAATAGAGTGTTACACTCCGGCAAAAGATGCAATGAACCGTGCATACGGTTGCTGGGCACAATTCTCCGGCGACGGTGAATGGGCTCAATCGAATAATCATGTGCAGCCCCGTAGTATTTTCTATGCTCAGTTAGAGGAGCGTTTGCAAAAGAAATGTGCAGAACGTGCCCGTTTCCTGCCTCGAAATACAAGTGCAACAAGTAGCCCGACTGTTGAAGTTGCTATGGAATTGGCTAAAGAGGCTTATAATCCCCGTCTGACACTGGAGCAGTGGATTGAACAAGGAGCATTTGCTTCTTCGACAGCTACGACCGGACTGAAATCAATCGATGATATCAAAGAGAAGAAAATAATTTCGAATAAGAAGACATCGGTACAGTCCGGAGTGACTATTGTAGACGGACGTATCCAGATGGACGGTGCTTTGCTGGTAGGAGGTAGCCACACTACCCCTTGGTGGAATGGAAAACTTAAAACCAATTTTCTGAAAAAGGCAAGTCCTGCCATCACCCGCTTCGTTCCGGGACGTGAAGGGTTAGGACTGACAGACCGCATTGATTCCGTAATCGACTTTATGAAGCAAAAGAATATATTGGTATTTGATCAGAACTATGGACTTTGGTATGACCGTCGCCGGGATGATCACGAACGTGTCCGCCGCCGTGACGGAGATGTATGGGGACCTTTCTACGAACAGCCTTTCGGACGTAGTGGTCAAGGTACAGCTTGGGAAGGATTGAGCAAATATGATCTGAATCGTCCTAATGCATGGTATTGGTCACGCCTGAAAGAGTTTGCAGAAAAAGGAAACAAAGAAGGACTGCTGCTATTCTATGAAAACTATTTCCAGCACAATATTCTGGAAGCAGGTGCACACTGGGTAGATTGCCCGTGGAGGAGTAGTAACAATATTAATCAGACCGGATTTCCGGAACCCGCTCCGTTTGCCGGAGACAAACGAATTTTTGTTGCAGATATGTTTTATGATATCACTCATCCGGTTCGCCGCGAGTTACACAGACAATATATCCGTCAGTGCCTGAATAATTTTGCGGATAATCCAAATGTCATTCAGTTGACAAGTGCCGAATTTACAGGTCCGCTGCACTTTGTACAGTTTTGGTTGGATGTGATTGCCGAATGGGAAGCTGAAAGCGGCAAGAAAGCCAAAGTAGCATTGAGCACAACGAAAGATGTACAGGATGCTATTCTTGCCGATCCGAAGCGTGCCGCTGTAGTAGATATTATTGATATCCGGTACTGGCATTATAAAACGGATGGCATCTTTGCACCGGAAGGAGGGAAGAATATGGCTCCCCGCCAACATATGCGTAAAATGAAAGTCGGAAAAATCACTTTCACTGAAGCCTACAAGGCTGTCTATGAATATCGTCAGAAATTTCCGGAGAAAGCTGTTACCTTTTATGCACAGAATTATCCGGCGATGGGGTGGGCTGTACTCATGGCCGGCGGTTCATGTCCTGTAATTCCGTGCACAGATAAAGCTTTCCTGAAAGATGCAGCAATCATGGAAGTGGAAGAAACCAATACTGATGATTATAAGAGAATAGTAAAATCTGATATTGGAAGTATCATTTATTCCAAGTCCGGAACAGAAATTCCTGTTCAATTATCGTCCGGAAAGTATAGTCTAAAGTATATTCACCCCAGTTCCGGGAAGGTAACTACGATTGATAAATTACTTAAAATCAACGATGTATACACATTAAAAGTACCAGATAAGAAAGAAGGAATTTATTGGTTCCATAAACTTTAAAACAAAAAATCCCGTTGATGACTGATCAACGGGATTTTTCTATTTTATAGGTAATTTCTAACAAAAGAGTGTTATAAAACATGATACTTATTTTTTCAACCTACAAACCAGATTTTACCTGTAGTTGAGGTCAAGACTGCTTAGCTTTGCAACATCAAATCAATCGAATTAATGCTATGATGGAACAGACTAATAATTCAACCGAAACTTTACTCGCTTCTTTCCAAGCGGGAAATATGGCAGCTTTTTCGCAGCTATATGATTTGCACATCAACATTCTTTTTAATTACGGATTGAAGTTGACCATTGATAAGGAGTTGCTGAAAGATTGCATTCACGATATTTTCGTAAAGCTCTACACCAAAAAGGATGAATTAGGAACTATTGATAACTTGAAGTCTTATTTATTTATTTCATTAAAAAACAAGTTATGCGATGAACTTCGCAAACGTATGTATATGTCTGATACAACTGCAGAAGAAGTGAATGCAATAGCACCCACAGATGTAGAAGATGATTATATGGAAGAAGAACAACGCCAAAATGAGTTTTCGTTGGTGAAGCGTTTACTAGACCAACTTTCTCCTCGTCAGCGTGAAGCACTTACGTTATATTATATAGAAGAGAAGAAATACGAAGATATTTGCGAGATTATGAATATGAATTATCAGTCTGTACGCAACCTGATGTATCGCGGATTGACAAAGCTGCGTAGTCTGGCAAGTTAATTTTAGTAAAAAGGATAATTAGTTGAGTACATGTACAGGGTAACAGCGTCCTATTTATGTAAACGCTTAAAAAGGATGCAATATGTGCTCTAAGGTAAAGGATTTTTTGACGGATGATGATTTCATCAATTATGCGCTGGGTGTAACACCGGAAGCAGTTTCCCAATGGGAAACTTATTTCATGGAGCATCCGGAACAAATAGCAGATGCAGAAGAAGCCAAAGCAGTATTGCTGGCTCCGGCAGATGTTGCCTGCGATTTTTCACTGGTCGATAACCAGAATTTAAAGGATAGAATTGCTAGTAGTATAAAAGATTTTTCGAACATTTTGTAGTTAGATTAGATAGAAGTTAGGTTAGTTAAGGTTAGTAAAAGGATTGACGCAGTCTTTCACAATGGCTTGAGTGATCAAGTATTGTGAGAGACTGCGTTTTTATATTTATCTTATCATATGTATTCTTTTCGAATATCGAAGCCCTTACTAAAACTCACAATCAACACAATGCAACCACCCAATACACCAATTATCATATAGGCTATACGAATATCAAAAGCTTGTGTTATTGCACCGATAAGCAACGGTGCAATCAGTGAGCCTATAAAACTGATGCTCGACAGAATAGTAAGTGCAATGCTAACAGGCGTTTTTGATTTAGCTCCCACAAAGCTGTATAAAGTAGGTACGATACACGAAATTCCCAATCCGACAAGCATAAAGCCTAATGAATTGATAATGACTTTCATGACCATTGAATCAAAAGTATTGCCCAGTAAAGCGGAAATAAAGAAGCCGATACAAATAAGGCTGCCTGCCAATTGCAATACCTTCTTCTTTCCCCAAAGCTGATATGCGTAATTGGTCAGGAAGCGTCCTGCCGCCATCATTACCATAAATACCAGAAAGCCGATCTGCAATGATTTAGGGACATTGACTACCGATTCAAAATATACGGCACTCCAGTCGAACATAGCGCTTTCTACTATCAATGCGAATAATCCTACCAGCCCTAGTTGGAGAAGGAGTATTTCCGGCTTCCGAAATAGCAGACGGAACACATTGGGCGTTTCCACTTCGACCTGAGAAGCTGTTCCGGAGTTTGGAAGTGACTCCTCATCCTCTCGCAAGGTTGCTTCCTGTAGATATTTTCGCCCCGCCAATACAATAAGAAGAATGATAGCAGATATCAGCATATAATGCCAGACGGGAGCAACTCCCAACCATATCATAACAAAACCGATCAATGCGCCGGTACAGGCTCCCAAGCTCCATCCTCCGTGAAAAGTAGCCATAATTGTTTTGCCATACAAACGTTCCACTTCAATGCCTTGCGTATTGAATGATATATCGCATAAATTCCAGAAGACACCGAAACCAAATAGCAGGAAACCCAGCAAATAAACCTCATGAGCCAGTCCCACACAAAGCAAAGAAATAGCATAACCAAGAATGCTGACTTGTACCATCGTACGGCTACCTAGCCTGGAGACGAGATATCCTGCCAAAGGAATGGCCACGAACTTCCCTACAGGAATCATAAATAGAATCAGTCCCCAATAAAAAGCGTAATTGGCTGCAAAAACATCCTTAAAGTCAGGAATACGGCTTGCCCAACTTGCCATGCATAGTCCCTGAGCAAAGAAAAAGGTCAATATGGCAAAACGTATTTTCTCTTTCGGATATGTAAATTGGTTGTTCATGAGTTTCTTATTTTTATGTTCGCAAAGGTATTTAAATTTCGTATTCTGTCTTCTTTACCGATGAAGAAAATCAGCGATTAAGTATTTTCTTTCTGAAAATATGCAGGATTTAGGTGCTTGCTACTACTCTTTTTTGTACTTTTGCAGCCGATTTAAAAAATTCACATACATGAAGACAAGCGAATCTTTATTATCTATAGGTAAATTCATAGCAGAATATTCAGCTCATCTAATGGGAGCGGGAGTGCATACATCACGCGTTGTACGCAACTCCAAGCGTCTGGGAGAAGCCTTTGGCTTAGATGTTAAACTGGGAGTATTTCATAAGAATATTATTCTTACAATCATCGACAAGGAAACGAACGAAGCTTGCAATGAAGTAATAGATATCCCTGCACATCCTATCAGTTTCGAACATAATTCAGAATTAAGCGCCCTCAGCTGGGAAGCAGTGGATCATCATTTGTCGCTGGAAGAACTGAAAGAGAAATACAAAAAGATTATTTCCGCTCCGATGATGCATCCTCTTTTTGTCCTGATATTGGTCGGTTTTGCCAATGCATCATTCTGTAAACTGTTTGGAGGAGACCTGATTTCAATGGGAATTGTTTTTTCTGCCACTCTTACGGGATTATACCTGAAACAACAGATGCAAAAGAAGAAAATGAATCATTATATTATATTCATTGTCTCAGCTTTCGTCGCATCCTTATGTGCTTCTACCGCTTTGATTTTTGATACAACTTCCGAAATAGCTCTGGCAACCAGTGTACTATATCTCGTACCCGGTGTTCCTTTGATCAATGGAGTCATTGATGTCGTCGAGGGATATGTTCTGACAGGATTTGCCCGTTTGACAGAAGCTTCTTTGCTTATTGTCAGTATAGCTATCGGCCTTTCCTTTACATTATTAATGGTAAAAAACAGTTTAATTTAATATGGTAGCACTTGATATTCTTTCTGACGGTTTCTTTGCTGCAATAGCAGGTATCGGATTCGGCGCAATCTCCGATCCTCCTTTGCGTGCTTTCAAGATGATTGCGATATTGGCAGCATTAGGCCATGCGTGTCGTTTCTGCCTGATGACTTACCTAGGCGTAGACATTGCTACAGCTTCTTTATTTGGTGGTTTGGTAATAGGTTTCGGCAGCTTATGGCTGGGAAAGAAAGTCTATTGTCCGATGACAGTACTTTATATTCCGGCATTGCTTCCGATGATTCCCGGAAAGTTTGCCTACAATATGGTTTTCTCGCTTATCATGTGTCTGCAGACAGTGAATAAGCCGGAAATGCATGACAAGTATATAGAAATGCAGGAAATGTTCTTCTCCAATTCTTTGGTAGCAAGTACAGTCATTTTTATGCTGGCAGTAGGAGCAACATTCCCAATGTTTATTTTCCCACGCAGAGCCTTTTCGTTAACAAGACATTAATAAACTACTTTTATGGAGATTTTTTGGAGAACAATAGCATATTATAATTCGGCTACCTGGATTTTACAAATAGTTGTCATTCTGATAGGTATCGTGCTGACTGCATTACTCATCAAGAAACCACGTCCGTGGGTGAAGATGGGAATGAAGCTCTATATGATAGGACTTTATTCATGGATTTCTATTGTATATTACTATATATATTGCGAAGAACGTAGCTATAACGGAGTAATGGCGATGTTTTGGGGAGTAATGGCCATCATTTGGGTATGGGATGCCATTACGGGATATACCACCTTCGAACGTACGCACAAATATGACGTATTGTCCTACGTCTTGTTGGCAATGCCTTTCATATATCCTATGGTATCGTTAGCACGCGGACTTTCTTTCCCGGAAATGACTTCTCCGGTGATGCCTTGTTCCGTAGTTGTATTTACGATTGGTTTATTATTGCTCTTTGCTTACAAAGTAAATATGTTCCTGGTACTTTTCCTCTGTCACTGGTCATTGATAGGGTTGTCCAAAACTTATTTCTTCCAGATTCCCGAAGATTTTCTTTTGGCTAGTGCCACCATTCCGGGTCTGTACCTTTTCTTCAGAGAGTATTTTCTGAACAACCTTCATGCAGACACCAAACCGAAAGCCAAATATATAAACTGGCTTCTGATTACGGTTTGTGTCGGACTGGCTGTATTACTGACAACCACAATGTTTCTGGAACTGGTACCGAAAAACTGATTCGGAACAAAAATATATAAATACATAAAAGGTCGATAGTAACTGAAGTTGCTATCGACCTTTTATGTATTTCTGAATGATCTATTTAATGGCATAGAATAATCGTAAAGCATATTGCATCACCCTGTCCGGTAACCAGCTTTTACTCATCGCGAACAGAACCTGTACTACAGGGCCGACTTTAGTCCGGAACGGAGGATTCTTGCGAGCCACTATTTTACAAATGCTGGAGCCTAGTTTCCGAGGGTGACATCCATTGCGCTCTTCCTTCTCGATTATCTTTAATGAATTCAAAAAGCTCTCCCCATAATCCGAATCCTGTCGGGTCAATTCGGAGATATTACGATTGTCAGTGAATCCGGTATTGAAATCTCCCGGTTCTACCAGACAAACTTTGACATTGAAAGGGTGAACTTCTAATGCCAATGCTTCGCTGTAACCTTCTACTGCAAATTTAGATGCCGAATAAAATCCCTGATAGGGGATACCCATTACTCCACCGATAGAACTGATGTTGATTATTTTACCTTTACGCGCCTTGCGCATATAAGGAAGTACTGCTTTACACATATTGACCACACCAAAGAAGTTAGTGCTCATTTGTATGTCAACTTCCCGTTCGGTAGCTAATTCCAAAGCTCCGCCAATACCCATTCCTGCATTATTTATCAGCACATCAATCCGCCCCTGCTCGGAAATAATCTGTCCAATAGCTTGTTGGATAGATGAAGTATTGGTTACATCTACCACAAGCATTTTTACTTTGCCCATGTTTTCGGATGTTTTACGGCTCGTTCCATAAACGATATGTCCTTGTTCAGACAACATTTGTGAGGTAATCTTTCCGAACCCGGAGGATGCTCCGGTGATAAGTATGATTTGTGATTGCATATTCCTTTCTATTTGCTGCAAAGATAAAGAGAATATCTGAAAGTTTGATTTTTAGAAATCCGTATTCTAGAAAGATGCTTAGAAAGGATCAGTTTACAAAATTTGATTTTCTGAAAAAGATATTCTATCTTCGGAAAAAATAAAAATATGAGAAAGATACTTATGATCAATGTTTTATGCCTGGTTTCATTAACTACATTGCTAGGACAAACAGTAGAAAACAGAATAGCTCCTCCTGTAAACTACATTCGTGAGACATGTGACGAACATTCTTTTACCTCATATCTACGCCAACTGCCTTTACTTCCCAAAGGTAGCAAAGTACTACTTTACAACGGACAGGAAAAAAGAAATCAAGCTGCCGCATATGCCGTAATAGATATGGAAATAGGTAATCGTGATCTGCAACAATGTGCAGATGCGATTATGCGCTTGCGAGCAGAATATTTGTGGGCACAAAAAAGATATGGAGAAATTAAGTTTAACTTTACCAACGGCTTTCCCGCAGAATACAAGAAATGGGCAGAAGGAAACCGGATTAAAGTAAATGGAAATAACGTGCAGTGGTATACAGCGGGGGGAAAAGATTATTCTTATAAGACTTTCCGCAATTACTTGAATATGGTATTTACGTATGCCGGTACTGCTTCTCTTTCCAAGGAATTGCTGACCATTCCATATATGTCATTGCAACCGGGAGATGTATTTATTAAAGGAGGCTCACCGGGACATGCCGTAATCGTTGTAGATGTGGCAATTCATCCGAAAACAAAAAAGAAAGTTTTTTTATTGGCTCAAAGTTATATGCCTGCCCAACAGATTCACATTTTGGTTAACCCGGCAAACCACAACCTGTCTCCATGGTATGAATTGACTGAAACGGATAGCGGTTACCTTTACACACCTGAATGGACTTTTGAGAAGAAAGAGCTAAAAAGATTCAAATAAAAGATAATCTTACTATGATATCCGATTCGTTCCACCTAGGTAGAACTAAAGGGAGACCTAGGTGGAACGAACTATTTTCTGCATAGCAATCCATCATTAATAATAAGCAAAGTACAATAAGATCAAACAACTATAACCACTTTATCGTTAGCTGATTTTCGAATAAAGTGGTTATAGTCTTAAATAAATATCTATTTCTTCAATATTGTAGTCAACTCTTCCCGCCAGTCAGCCCCATTCTCCGGTTGAAAAGTTTCAAATCCGAGTTCTTTACCTATATGGATATTTGAACTTCCATCATCGACAAACATGGTTTCGGAAGGAATAATATTACAGTCTTTAATCATTAAGTCGAATATCTCCGGTGCCGGTTTAGTGTGTCCTAATTGGTAAGATAAATATAATTTGTCGCAATAATCATTCAAAGGTTTTCTCCTTGACGAAAATTCAGGACTACAGGCCCATGACATAACGAAAGGATTCGTATTACTAAGAAGATATACATGATAGGACTTCCGAAGTTCCAATATATAATCAAGTTTACGCAAATCCACTTCCTTGAAGAAGCCTAGCCATGCCTGCTTGGTTTCTTCCATAGTCAGTTCGCGTCCGCATAGGTCTCCAAGCTGTCTACGAAATTCATCGGCACTCAACTTTCCTTCTTCCAATTCCTGAAATATTCCAGTCTGGTGATATTTGTCTAAACGGGTATCGGCATCCGCCAATCCTATCTTGATAAATGCCTGAACTGCTTTATCGCGATCAATGTCTACAATTACTCCACCAAAATCAAATACAATGTTCTTAATCATGATATACAATTTTAATTTGCTACAAAGATACAGCTTATCTTCTTAATAAACAGCTGGTCACTTCCTTGATCTTTGTCAAAAAAAGCATGAGAACAGGTTGATTGGACTAATGAAATATGATGGTGACACTATCCCGTCGTGATGGTGTCACTATACTCATAGGATAGTGACACTATGAGAGTGGGATGGTGACACTATTTTTGTTGGACTTATGGAAGTACAAATACCAATTTATTTTTTATATTTGCAACTCCAACCATTTGTATGCAAAAATAAAAATAGAGTTATGAATAATCTTCGAATTTTATTATATGTAATTGCACTCTCTTTGGCCGCATGTCATCCAGAAGGAACCAATGTGAATCAAGGATTGGATAAAGCCGCCCAACTGATAGAACAAGACCCGGACACCGCTTCCTTCATTCTCGAGAATATTCGGGCGAATCAAATGAACGAGGCTCAACTGGCAGAGTACAATCTGTTATGTACCCAATTCAATGAAGACAAGAATATTCCTCATTCTTCGGATGAGCAAATCCGTCAGGCCGTTTCTTATTTCGTGCAGAACGGAGATGAATATCAGCAATCAAAAGCATACTATTATCTGGCTTGTGTAGAAAGTGACCTGGAAAGGAAAAAGGAAGCAGAAATTCATTTTAAGGAAGCGATCAAGTTGGCTGCTCTCACAGAGAAGTATGATTATATGGCTAAGATATGCAGACGTTGCAGCCTGTATTATCAGAAATACGGCAACTTCGACGAAGCACTGGAAATGGAAAGAAAAGCCTATGCCAGTCAATTAATGCTCAACGATACCAGCGGTAATTCAAGAACCATCCTTTCGTCTGCATTAGGAGTCTTCGGTGTTATGTCTTTGTTGCTCGGACTATTGTGGAGAAAAAACAAGAATGTCTACGCGCAATTAAATTCATTCAAAGATGAAATGCTGCGCAAAGATGTGGAATCGGATAAGTTAGCACTGCAATGTAACTATCTGGAAGAAAAATATCAGTCACTCCAACAACACATATACGAAAGTTCTCCTATTGTATCAAAAGTCCGGCAGTTGAAAGAACGGTCCGTTTTATCTTCTAAAGCCCTTTCATTCTCAGAAAAAGAATGGGGTGAATTATTACGGCTTCAAGAAGGAGTATATGGACTTGTATCCAAACTGAAGGAAATAAATCCCAGACTGACGGAAGAAGATTTGAGAGTATGTGCATTTCTGCGTGAGGGCATTCAACCTGCCTGCTTTGCAGATATCATGAAGTTGACGGTGGAAACTCTTACTAGAAGAATATCGAGGATAAAAACAGAGAAACTAATGCTTGTAAGCACGAAAGAATCGTTAGAAGATTTCGTAAAATCATTGTAGTCCGTATTTGTCCGGAGATATCTTAAAAACATTACTGTATATCAAATAATTAAAGATATCTATCGTCCGTATCCGTCCGGTTAAAAACACCAAAATAAACCTCTTGTTCTATAACTTTGCAAACAAAAAGTTACAGAACAATGAATTACTTATTATTTAAAAGATGGAATGATTTCAGTGGTTGGATGGTTTTTCTGATAGCAGCTTTTGTTTACGGAATGACCATCGAACCGACTGCCAGTTTTTGGGATTGTCCCGAGTTTATTTCGTGCGCAGAGAAGTTACAGGTGGGACATCCGCCCGGCGCACCTTTTTACATGTTAGTGGGAAATCTGTTCACTCAATTCGCTTCCGATGCTACTCAGGTATCACGCATGGTCAACTTTCTGAACGCATTGCTCAGTGCAGGCTGCATCCTTTTTCTTTTCTGGAGTATTACCCGTCTGGTCAGATACCTCTTAAAAGAAGAAAAAGGTGAGTTGTCTATAACAGATGTTATTATCATTTTGGGGTCAGGACTTGTCGGAGCTTTGGCCTATACATTCAGTGACACATTTTGGTTCAGTGCAGTAGAAGGGGAGGTATATGCCTTTTCTTCATTTCTCACAGCTTTGGTATTCTGGATGATTCTCCGATGGCAAGACGAATCGGATTCTGTCTGTGGAGACCGGTGGATTATCCTGATAGCCTATATTATCGGATTGTCTATCGGAGTACATTTGCTTAATTTGCTTTGTATTCCGGCCATCGTACTGGTCTTCTATTATCAGAAGTATCAAACGATATCACTCAAAGGAGTGATAGGTGCAATTACTTTGTCCGGGTTACTTATTGTACTGATTCTATTCGTCTACATTCCTGGTGTGGCTGATATGGGAGGGTGGTTCGAACTGCTTCTTGTCAATGTGCTGGGCTTTCCTTTCCAGTCCGGGCTGATTATCTTTCTGGCTTTGGTGGTTTTCTTGCTGATTGTAGCTATTTATCGTTTCAGGAAACGTATAATACATACTACTTTATGGTGCATGCTTGCATTAACAATGGGCTACACTACATATGCAGTAATATTGATCCGCGCCAGTGCCAATACTCCTCTGAATGAAAATGCTCCGGATAATATCTTCACGTTAAAGAGTTATCTGAACCGCGAGCAGTATGAAAGCGCACCTTTACTTTACGGGAGAACATACTCCTCCGAACCGGAGTATGTGCCCGAGGGTGACTATTATAAAGTAAAAACGAAAAAAGGGGGTGCTGTGTATCGTCAGGATAAGGAAGAAGGGAAGTATAAAATCATACGGCATAAAGAAGATATATGTTATACGCAAAATATGCTGTTCCCCAGAATGTGGAATGACCGGCTGGCTTCGTCCTACCAAAGCTGGTCGGGAGGAACCGATAAAGTTCCGACACAGAAAGAGAACCTGACTTATTTCATTACCTATCAGCTTAACTATATGTATTGGCGCTATTTCTTATGGAACTTTGTCGGACGGCAAAATGATATGCAGGGACATGGCGGACCGGAATATGGAAACTGGATCACAGGAATCTCCTGGCTCGATAATGTAAGACTTGGCGATCAGAAACTCCTCCCTGAATCTCTGCGCCAGAATAAAGGTCATAATGTATTTTATGGTTTGCCACTGATTCTGGGCTTAATCGGCATATACTGGCAATTAGTACGCGGAAAGAGAGGCAAACAGCAGTTTAGCATCGTGTTTTTCCTCTTCTTTATGACGGGACTTGCCATTGTGCTCTATCTGAACCAGACTCCCGGTCAGCCACGTGAACGGGATTATGCGTATGCCGGTTCGTTTTATGCCTTTGCTATATGGATAGGGATGGGAGCTGCCGGACTGTGTGATACGCTTCGCAAAAAGAAAAATTCAGTGCTTCCCATCAGTGTATCCATGTTGCTTTGCCTGCTGATTCCTGTGCAGATGGCTAGCCAGACTTGGGACGACCATGACCGAAGCAACCGATATACTTGTCGTGACTTTGGAGCCAATTATCTGATGACGCTTCCCGATAAAGGCCATCCGATTATATTCTGCAACGGTGACAACGATACTTTCCCTTTATGGTATAATCAAGACACGGAGGGAATACGCAGAGATGCACGTATCTGCAACTTGAGTTATGCGCAAACAGACTGGTATATCTATCAGCAGCAGTGCCCTCTCTATGATGCTCCCGGACTACCGATAAGCTGGAAAAAGGATCAATATCAGGAAGGTAAGAACGAGTACGTATCTGTCCGCCCGGAACTTAAAAAGCAAATAGAGGAATTGTATCAGAAACATCCGGAAGAAGCACGGGATAGCTTTGGGAACGATCCGTTTGAAGCAAAAAACATTTTGAAACATTGGGCACTCTCGGAAAAACAAGATTTCCACGTGATTCCCACCGATACCATAAGTATCGATATTGATAAAGAAGCAGTGCTTCGTTCGGGAGTCATGCTTCCAAAGTCTATCCGCCATCTGAAAGGAGAGGAGTTAAGAAACGCGATACCGGATAAAATCTATATCTCCTTAAAAGACATACGTGTGCTGACTAAAATGGATTTGCTCTTGCTGGAGATACTTGCCAACTGTAATTGGGAGCGTCCGCTGTATATTGCCATTTCCGTAGGCGAGGTCAGTAAATTGAAATTTAATGATTACTTTGTTCAGGAAGGACTGGCATTTCGTTTCACTCCTTTCAATTATCGTGTATGGGGAGATGCGGAAGGAGACAACGGATATGCAGTAGATATAGAGAAACTCTACGACAATGTCATGAATAGATATAAATATGGCGGACTGGATACTCCCGGGCTTTATCTGGATGAAACAACTTTGCGTACCTGCTATTACCATCGCCGTCTGTTTGCCCAGCTAGCCAAAGAACTGATAAAGCAGGGTGACCATGTACGTGCCCGAAAGGTTCTCACTTATGCAGAGCAGGCTGTTCCGGCTTATAATGTCCCCGAGATATACGAAAGCGGTTCATTTGATATAGCAACCGCTTATGCCGCACTAGGAGAAAAGACAAAAGCCGTCACCTTATTCAATCATCTGATAGCCGAATCGGAAGATTATATAAACTGGGCATTTTCATTGGGAAATGGCCGAACAGGAATGATGCAGAATGACTGTTTATACAAATTCTGGCAATGGAATGCGTACAACGAACGTATGAAAGAGATAGATAAAGAATCTTATGAAGCAAGCAACCGGCGATTTGAAGAAAAGTATGCACTATTCACTCAAATAATAAATAATAGAAATTAAAAACATGGAACCGAAAATAATGAGACAAAAAGAAATGAAAACAGTATTTGGCAAAAGAAACTATGTTATTTTATCCATAGGTTCGATACTGGTTATTATAGGATATATATTAATGAGCGGCAAAGGGAGTACCCTTGCCGCATACAATCCTGATATCTTTAGCGACCTGCGTATACGCGTTGCACCCGTCATATGCTTAATCGGATATCTTCTGAATGGCTTTGGCATTATTTACCATCCTAAGCAAGATCATTCCAAACTGAGTCAATGATCATCAGTCTTTCAACAGAGGTAGCTGATCAAGCATATTTCTAAGCTTGATCGCTACCCGTGGCATAAGCTCGGCAACCGTAAGATTGGAGGCAGAAGAAAAAGGTTCATAAAGAAAGGTTGAAAAAAGAATAATTCGTTTGGATACATCTTAATAATTCAAAAAGAGTATCTTTACAAAATAAATAATTACTTCTTTTGTCCTCACAAAATACGAAAGCTTGGATAATATGAATAATAGTATTGACATAAAGACACTGGAAGCCTTTCAGAATGGTAATCATAAGGCTTTCGAGACCGTTTTTATAGCCTATTACAACAATACCAAAGCTTTCATCGACGGATATATAAAATCAGAATCGGATGCAGAAGAACTAACGGAAGACTTGTTTGTCAATCTTTGGATCAACCATAGCTCTATCGATGCTTCCAGATCTTTTAACGCTTATCTGCATACCATTGCAAGAAATGCAGCGATAAACTATTTGAAGCATAAATACGTACATGATACTTATCTGAATAATAATCAGGAAATAGAATATAGTTCCACTTCGGAAGAAGACTTTATTGCAAAAGAACTCGGCCTCCTGATAGATGAGCTAGTTGAAAAGATGCCGGAACAGCGGAGAATGATTTATACATTGAGCCGTAACGAAGGATTGAGCAATGCTGAAATAGCAGAACGTCTGGATACGACCAAAAGAAATGTTGAAAGCCAGCTAAGTCTGGCTTTGAAGGAGATACGGAAAGTGATTTCATGTTTCCTGATGTCTTTGTTATAATTCTGAGACCACATTATTATCACTTTTCGGAAAAAATATCAATTTTCTTATTGAGCTTTTTACTGTCAGGCTGTATATATAGTAGAGTACAGCTAAATGGAAAAAAGTAATATCAACAGAATTATCAGAAAGTTTCTTTCCGCCCGTTTTTCTCCCGAGACAGAGGAAAAAGTACAGAAGTGGATTATTGAAGATAAAGACATAGAGGCAAAAGAAAAAGCCTCACTGGAGTATTGGAATGAACTGGATGTAAAATCCGATCCGGGCACCTATTCCGCATTGGAACGGGTAAATCTAAGAACCGGATATAATAAGGAACATCTTGAGAACATTGTTTCATATCAAAAATTCACCCGTATTGCCGCGCTTATCATTCCCGCTCTGATGCTTGCGGGGGGGATACTCTATTACATGCCTTTTAAGAATGAAATGATGGAGATATCCACCGCATATGGAGAACAAAAGCGGGTGGTTCTGCCGGACAGTTCCGAAATATGGCTCAACGCAGGAAGTACAGTTACTTTTCCGGAAGTTTTTGCAAACGACAAACGACTTGTAACTCTCGACGGTGAAGCCTACTTTACAGTAAAGAAAGATACTACCAAGCCTTTCGTAGTAGAAACTTCGCAGCTTTCAGTTAAAGTTCTCGGTACAAAATTCAATGTAAAAGCCTACTCCAATGAGGCAAAAGTCACGACCACCCTGACAAGCGGCAAGGTAGAAGTCAATGCTCCATCCCGGCATCCGCATATACTTCAGCCGAATGAACAACTGACATACGATAAAGAGACTTCAGACATCCGGATTACAGAAGTAAACACGAGTGAAACAAACAGCTGGATGACAGGAAAACTCATATTTATCAATGCTACAGCCCAAGAAATATTCAGCACCTTGGAAAGACGCTATGATATTGCAATTGAGAGCCATTCGATGCATATTCCCGCATCCAAACGATATACCGTCAAATTTCTGAAAGGTGAAAGTAAGGATGAAATGCTGAATCTATTAGCAGACATCATTGGATTTACTTATCAGCAGAATGGAAATAAAATAGTATTAACCCAACAATAAAAAAACAGCCTATGAAGAAAAAGAACTGGGAAGCAGCTTGAGACCCTCTACCCAGTTCTGAAATGTCTATCCTCATTAAACAGCGAAGTAAAATGAAGTATCAACATACAAATATATAATAATGGATCGAATAAATGCTAATAAAAAGCTAGATAAGATGATCATTCTTTTGTTTTTTTCTTTTCTGTCGTTAACGGCTATTCCGCAAAATGCAGAAAAGAAAATCACAATCCAAAATAAAAACATATCCCTAAAGGAAGCTTTCGAACAAATAGAATTACAGACCGGATACAGCATTGCTTATGAACAATCCGATCTGGACCTGAGCAAGAAACAATCTCTGTCGTTAAAATCCGCAAGCATTGATAAAGCAATGGAGCAAGTATTGAAAGGGACCGGATATACATATAAGATCAAAGGATATCATATCATTATCTCCTTATCGGAAAAGAAACCTAAAATGACCAATGAAAAGACACAAAAACTAACGCAAACCATAAGAGGAATCGTTGTGGATTCCAAAACCAACACTCCAATAGAATACGCTTCTGTCTGCATAGAGGAAGATCCTTCCTACGGTAGTTCTACCGATAGTCTGGGATACTTCCGAATTCGTGATGTTCCGGTAGGACGTTATAATATACTGGCATCTTTTACTGGCTACAATACCCGTATTATCAGCGAGGTATCGGTGAGCTCGTCCAAAGAAGTGTATGTAGAAATTCCCATTGACGAGAATATTCAATATCTGGCAGAAGTCCTCGTAAAACCGGAAATAAAGAAAGACCGGACGATCAATCCGATAGCTATCACAGGCGGACGCATGATCAGTATGGAAGAGGCGGGACGATTTGCTAATGGATTTGACGATCCGGCACGACTCAGTGCAGCTTTTGCAGGAGTAGCAGGAGACATCGGTACCAATGCAATTGCCATCAGAGGAAACTCCCCGCAATTCACACAATGGAGGCTGGAGGGCATTGAGATTCCTAATCCTACACATTTTGCCGATTTAGCAGGTTTGGGAGGAGGGTTCTTATCAGCTTTGAGCACACAAATGATTGGAAACTCCGACTTTTACAACGGAGCTTTCCCTGCCGAGTACAACAATGCGCTATCCGGCGTTTTCGATATGCACCTGCGCAATGGAAATAATCAGAAGTATGAACACGCTTTTCAAGTCGGGCTGATGGGAATTGATTTAGCCTCAGAGGGGCCTATCAATAAAAAGAGAGGTAGTTCTTACCTTGTCAATTACCGGTTCTCGACTACATCGCTGGCTTCCGCCGATGACTTGAATCTCAAATATCAGGATTTAGCCTTTAAACTGAATTTTCCTACTTCCCGGGCCGGTACCTTTTCTATCTGGGGATTAGGCTTGATTGATAGAAATAAAGAGAAGCCACAAGATCGCTCGGAATGGGAAACGATGGCAGACCGACAGTCGGGAAAAGATGAACTTGAAAAAATGTCGGGGGGACTGGTACACAAATATTCTGTTAATGAAGACACGTATATTCGTTCTTCTTTATCTGCCACCTATTCCAGAGATCACACAGTGGTCGATCAACAAACGGATGACAAGCAAGTTCCGGTGGCAGATATCCGAAACAGCAGGTGGGATCTTATTTTTAATTCATATCTGAATATGAAATTCAGTCCGAGGCATATCAATAGAACAGGAGTTACCATCACGCAGCTTAACTATGATCTCGATTATCAGGTCAGTCGTTATTTTGGTTTGAACAGACCTATGGAACAAATTTCAAAAGGTAATGGAAAAAGTACCGCCATCTCGGCATATAGCAGTTCGGTTATCAACTTGAATAATAATCTGACAACCAGCTTAGGAGTTACAGCTCAGTATTTTACTTTAAACAATAACTTTTCAATAGAACCACGGGTGGCTTTGAAGTGGAAAATAAATCCGAAACAATCTTTAGCATTAGCTTATGGTCTGCATAGCCGTAGGGAAAAGCTGGATTATTATTACGTGGAAAAGGTTGTCAATGGTAAGAAGCTGTCAAACCGATATATGGATCTCTCCAGAGCACATCATTTCGGACTTACTTATGACTGGAACATAAATCAAAACCTGCATTTGAAGGTAGAACCTTATTTCCAGTATCTATTTCACGTGCCGGTAGAGGAAAAATCCTCTTTCTCAGTCATTAACTATGAGGAATTTTACTTAGACAGGATATTGGTAAACACCGGGAAAGGCAGAAATTACGGAATAGACATAACACTGGAACAGTATATGAAGAATGGATTCTACTATATGATTACAGGTTCTTTATTTAAATCGAAATATAGGGGAGGAGATAACGTTTGGCGAAATACAAGGCTGGATAAAGGTTATTTGCTGAATTTACTTGCCGGTAAAGAATGGATGGTCGGCAAACTTAAACAAAATGTATTAAGCCTTAACGGACGATTATATTTTCAAGGCGGAGGACGATATACGCCTGTAAATAAAGAAAGAAGTCAGGCCGAACACGACATTGTTTTTGATGAAACTCAAGCATACAGCGAAAGATTCAGTCCGTCTATTAATGGAGATGTTTCCTTTAGTTTCAGAATAAATAAAAAGGTAGTATCCCATGAATTCTCTGTAAAAGTCTTAAATGTAGGTATGCGTACCGGAATGCACTTCTACCAATATAATGAGAAAACCAATGAAATAGAAAAGAAGGACGGACTCGGCATGATACCTAATATAAGCTATAAGATTTATTTCTAGGCAATAGGATATCTTATCTCTGGATTCAGTTGAAGGCTTATCCTTCATGAGATGACTCTCATGAAGGATAAGCCTTCAACCTTTTTCGGTAATTGTGGTATAACAATCTGTAATATACCATCATCTTGTCTAAATACCTGTATATTTGCTACGTAAATAAAATTAGTCATTCATTATATGCGTATCATCAAGAAATTTAGAATCCGTATGATCATAGGAAGTATATTAGGTATAGCACTATTGCTGGTGGTGACAATCTTTGTCTTTATCAACCAGCCCAGTTTTGGCAGAACTCCCCGCGGCGAACGTCTGGAAAGAATAAAACAATCTCCCAACTATAGAAACGGGGAGTTCCAGAACCTTCATGAAACAACTTTAATGACCTCGGACAGAGGGCGGTTTGCAGGTATTTTAGAATTTCTTTTCCGAAAGATAGAAGGTCTGCGCCCCGACCAACCTGTAAATGCAATAAAAACAGACCTCCGACAAGTCGGACGGGACAAAGAAATGCTGGTATGGTTCGGGCATTCATCTTACCTGATTCAGACAGGAGGAAAACGAATACTAGTAGATCCGGTATTTTGCATGGCTTCCCCTGTTTCTTTCGTCAACAAACCTTTTAAAGGCACCGACATTTACAAACCGGAAGGCATGCCGGACATTGATTATCTGATCATTAGCCATGACCATTGGGATCATCTGGATTATAACACTGTAAAAAAACTGAGAGACAGAATCGGAACTGTCATTTGCCCTTTAGGTGTAGGCGAACATTTTGAATATTGGGGATTCGACAAAAAACAGATTGTGGAACTTGATTGGGACGAAGATTCAAGTCTCGAAGCTGGTTTCAAGGTCTACTGTTTGCCCGCCCGTCACTTTTCCGGGCGCGGTCTTTCTTCCAATCAGTCGTTATGGGCTTCTTTTTTACTGCAAGCTCCTTCACAGAATATTTATATCGGTGGAGATGGAGGATATGATACTCATTATGCGGAAATAGGTGAACGCTTCCCCAACATCGATCTTGCAATTCTTGAAAACGGCCAATATAATGAAGAATGGAAATTAATCCATATGATGCCGGAACAAATGTCACAAGCAGCTAAAGACCTAAATGCGAAGAAGATCCTTACGGTACATCATTCAAAATACGCATTAGCCAGACATCCTTGGGATGAATCTTTGCAAAACGCAGAGAATATGCGAAACCATGATTCACTGAATGTACTGATTCCGGAAATAGGAGAAATTGTCAAATTAGAATAGAAATATCAGTCAGAACTGCAATTATCTGATTCTGAAAATTTCATAATCTGTAATATTGGTATAACTTTCTGTAATTTATATAGTGTGATAACAAATCACTCTGCTTAAATTTGCATCGATAAAAAGACTAAAATTCGATTCGGATATTGAAAATAATATTGGGATATAACTACTATAAATTGATAATTTAATAAATTTATGCTGCGTACTATCAGACTTACAGCCGCAATCGTGTGTTTTGCACTTATTACCTTACTGTTCCTTGATTTTACGGGAACGCTTCACACATGGTTCGGATGGCTGGCGAAAATTCAGTTTCTGCCGGCAGTATTAGCCTTGAATATAGGTGTTGTACTACTCCTTATTGTACTTACGTTATTGTTCGGGCGTATTTACTGCTCGGTCATTTGCCCGTTAGGAGTATTTCAAGATGCGGTTTCGTGGATTTCCGGCAAACGGAAAAAGAATCGTTTTCGTTATTCTCCGGCTTTAAGATGGCTTCGATATGGAGTGCTGACCGTGTTTGTCATTGCCTTAGTTGCCGGATGGAACACTTTTGTAATCCTATTGGCTCCTTATAGTGCTTATGGGCGTATGGCTTCCAGCCTGTTGGCACCATTCTGGCAATGGGGTAATAATCTTATGGCATATTTTGCCGAACGGGCAGAAAGTTATGCTTTCTACGAAGTGGATATGTGGATGAAAAGTCTTTCAACACTGATCATTGCCATCATTACTCTCGTCGTTCTTTTTATCCTGGCATGGCGGAACGGACGTACTTATTGTAATACGATTTGTCCTGTCGGCACAATATTGGGATTTATCTCACGATATTCAATCTTCAAACCCGTAATTGATACGTCTAAATGTAACGGTTGCGGGCTGTGTGCACGTAATTGTAAAGCATCCTGCATCAATACAAAAGCTCACGAAATTGATTATAGCCGTTGTGTAGCTTGCATGGATTGTTTAGGGAAATGCAAACAAGGGGCTATCAGATACACAAGACGAATTCCGAAAAAAGAATCGGCTACAACAGAAACAGTTCAGGTTAAATCAGTCACCGCAGAACAAGTGAACAATGCCCGCCGTAGTTTCCTTTCCGCATCTGCTGTCGTTGCGACTACTGCCGTACTGAAAGCACAGGAAAAGAAAGTAGACGGAGGTCTGGCAGCCATCGAAGACAAGAAGATTCCCAATCGGGAAAATCCGATTTATCCTCCAGGTTCATTGAATGCACGTAATTTTACCCAGCATTGTACTGCATGTCAGTTATGTGTTTCCGTCTGCCCCAATCAGGTATTGCGGCCCTCCGGTAATCTGGTTACTTTAATGCAGCCGGAAATGTCCTACGAACGTGGTTATTGCCGTCCGGAATGTGCAAAATGTGCGGAAGTATGTCCTACGGATGCTATCCATCTGACCAGCCTCGCTGAAAAATCCGCTATTCAGATCGGACATGCAGTATGGATTAAAGAAAACTGTATACCGCTGACAGACGGAATGGAGTGCGGCAACTGTGCCCGTCATTGTCCGGTTGGTGCTATCCAAATGGTAGCTTCCGATCCTGATAATGAGGATTCATTGAAAATTCCGGTAGTAAACGTCGAACGGTGTATCGGTTGCGGAGCTTGTGAGAATCTTTGTCCGTCCCGGCCTTTCAGCGCCATTTATGTGACCGGGCACCAGATGCACAGAATTGTATAATCTAAATCAGAACAAGATTATGGAAGAAAAAAATAAAAAAGACATAAACAGAAGAGATTTCATAAAAATCGTGGGTATCAGCGCAGCTACATCAACAGCCATATTATACGGATGTTCTCCCCGAAAAACGTCTTCTTCAAGTAGTGTTACAGCGGAAGGAGAGGTACCCACCGATAAAATGACATATCGCACCTCTCCAACTACAGGCGACCGTGTTTCACTTTTAGGATACGGCTGTATGCGATGGCCACTCAAACCGTCTCCCGATGGTAATGGTGAAGTCATCGACCAGGATGCCGTGAACGGACTGATAGATTATGCTATCGCTCACGGAGTAAATTACTTCGATACATCTCCGGCATATGTGCAAGGTTTTTCGGAGAAATCAACGGGCATTGCATTAAGCCGTCACCCACGCGACAAATACTTCATAGCTACCAAACTGTCCAATTTCTCTCCGGATACATGGTCGCGCGAAGCTTCACTTAAAATGTATCATAAATCATTTGCAGACCTTCAGGTTGACTACATTGACTATATGCTGCTTCACGGCATCGGCATGGGTGGAATGGATGCTCTCAAAGGACGGTATCTGGACAACGGAATGCTTGACTTTCTGATCAAAGAGCGAGAGGCTGGTCGTATCCGGAATCTTGGCTTCTCCTATCATGGTGATATTGAAGTATATGATTATCTGCTTTCCCGGCATGATGAAATAAAATGGGATTTTGTGCAGATACAGCTTAATTATGTAGACTGGAAGCATGCGAAAGAAACAAATGCCCGAAATACCGATGCCGAATATCTGTACGGAGAGTTACACAAAAGAGGTATCCCGTCTATTATCATGGAGCCGCTTTTGGGAGGTCGCTTATCTAAGTTGAATGACAACCTGGTAGCACGACTCAAACAACGGAGACCTGAAAGTAGCGTAGCTTCATGGGCCTTTCGTTTTGCCGGGTCGTTCCCCGATATACTGACTGTATTAAGCGGTATGACTTATATGGAACATCTGCAAGATAATCTCCGTACCTATTCTCCGTTGGAACCGCTTACTGATGAAGAAATGGATTTTCTGGAAGATACGGCGCAGTTAATGCTGAAATACCCCACTATTCCCTGTAATGACTGCAAATATTGCATGCCATGCCCGTATGGACTGGATATCCCGGCAACACTGTTACATTATAACCGTTGTGTCAACGAAGGTAATGTGCCTAAAAACAGGCAGGATGAGAATTATGTCAAAGCCCGTCGTGCCTTCCTCATCGGATATGACCGTAGTGTACCTAAACTCCGGCAGGCAAGTCATTGTATCGGATGCAATCAATGTGTACCGCATTGTCCGCAAAATATCGATATACCCAAAGAACTGCATCGGATAGATCAATTTGTAGAACAACTGAAACAAGGAACTTTATGATAGAAGAATTAATAGACTTATTACACTCGGGAGGATATTCCTGCGCGATTGCCAACAGAGATATCATACGCACTTTTACTCAACGTGGAGTGGCTGATTTGTATGATTTGCTGACACAGGAACCGGATTTCCTGAAAGGAGCGTTGATTGCTGATAAAGTGGTAGGAAAGGGAGCTGCCGCCCTGATGATTTTGGGTGGCATAAAGGAACTCCATACAGATATAATCAGTTCAAAGGCTTTGGAACTGTTTCAGGATTCAGATATAAAGGTCAGTTTCATACAGGAAGTACCTTTTATCTGGAATCGGGACCATACAGGCTGGTGTCCGGTAGAAACAATGTGCAGTGAAGAAAAATCTGCAGAAGCTATATTACCTTTGATTCATAACTTTCTCAAAAGAATAAGAAGTGGCAGGAAATAACAGAAGAAATAAAAATACGGAATAGAATATGAAAAGAATTGCAACATGTCTGTTTTTGTTTAGTAGCCTGCTATCTACTTCCGGAATGGCTCAGAGCGGAAAAGACACTACACAACTCAGAAGAAACTATATCATTGATGAAGTCGTAGTCACCGGAACACGTAATGAGACAGATATACGTCACCTTCCGATGACCATTTCAGTAGTTGGCAGACAACAAATAGAGAAAAGATATGAACCTTCACTTTTGCCATTATTGACAGAGCAAGTCCCCGGATTCTTTACTACCAGCCGCGGTATCATGGGATATGGTGTATCTACAGGTGCGGCAGGTGGTATGAGCCTGCGTGGTATCGGCGGTAGCCCGACGGCAGGTTTATTGGTCCTGATTGACGGGCATCCTCAATATATGGGATTGATGGGACATCCGATAGCGGACGCCTATCAATCTATGATGACAGAGAAGGTGGAAATATTACGAGGACCTGCCTCGGTACTTTATGGTTCGAATGCGATGGGCGGAGTCATTAATATCGTCACTCGCAAACAACAGCAAGAGGGAGTGAACACAAATATGCAAGTTGGGTATGAATCATACAATACGTTACAAACAGAGTTTTCCAACCGAGTAAAAAAAGAACGCTTCAGCAGCATCGTTACCGGCTCTTACAACCGTACCGACGGTCATCGTCCCGATATGGAGTTCGAACAATATGGAGGATATGCCAAGTTAGGCTATGACTTCAGCAACTCCTGGAAACTGTGGGGGGATGTGAATGTAACTCATTTCAATGCTTCCAATCCGGGGACGGTACAAGTTCCGCTTATCGACAATGACTCACGTATCACTCGTGGTATGACTTCATTTGCGTTGGAGAACAATTACGAAAAAACGGCAGGTGCCTTAAGCTTTTTCTATAATTGGGGACGACATAAGATAAACGATGGATATAAGACAGGAGAACAACCACAGGCATCGCACTTCAATTCTAAAGATAAAATGTTCGGCATCTCTTGGTATCAGAGTGCAACTTTCTTCACAGGCAATCGCCTGACAGCAGGCTTTGACTATCAGCACTTCGGTGGCGAATCATGGAACAAGGTAGTTGCTACCGGAGAACGGAAACCGGGCGTAGACAAGCAAATGGACGAGTTTGCGGGATACGTTGACTTCCGTCAGGATATAAATAGCTGGCTGTCGCTGGATGCGGGCATTCGTGTAGACCATCATTCACATGTAGGTACGGAATGGATACCCCAAGGAGGGCTGGCCTTTCATCTTCCGGAGAATGCGGAACTGAAAGCAATGGTAAGCAAAGGATATCGCAATCCGACTATCCGGGAAATGTATATGTTTGCTCCTGCAAACCCGGAACTGAAACCGGAAAAACTGGTGAACTATGAACTTTCCTATTCTCAACGATTATTGGAAGGAGCGTTATTCTATGGAATGAACCTGTACTATATCAATGGTGATAACGTAATTATGAGCAATGGCCTGACACCTCCACTAAATGTCAATTCCGGAGAAATAGAGAATTGGGGTGTTGAAGCAAACATCGGATATCGGTTAAGCTCCCACTGGAACGTGAATGCCAACTACAGTTGGCTGCATATGGAAAATCCGGTTCTTGCCGCTCCGGAACATAAATTATATGCAGGTGCAGATTATGTCAAAGGACGTTGGACCGTATCAACCAGTATACAATATATAAAGGGACTTTATACATCTGTCATCATTAATAATAAAGGTGTTGAGCAACAGGATAGTTTTGTTCTGTGGAATCTGCGGGGAAGTTACCGAATCTGTCGTTTTGCCGACATCTTCGTGAAAGGTGAAAATCTGTTGGCGCAACGTTACGAGATAAATGCAGGTTATCCTATGCCCAAAACAACATTTATGGGTGGTATTAATTTGAACTTTTAATTTTTATCAGATAACAGGAACAGTGGGAGAATGGATCTATATAGGAAGCTTCTACAGTGCCATTCAGGATTTCCGTATTGGAATTCCCGGAATGTGCCTGCAAGTATTCGGAGGTTATCTGTTCATTAAATGCTTGATATGCAGCTAACATTCCGAATCTTCCTGAGATGCATCATCTTCAATGATACTGGAAGAAACACCATTTACCTTGGCATATTGGCTCGGACTCATCTTATATTCTTTCTTGAATACTTGCCGGAAATATTTACTTTCTGAGAAACCGCACATTTCTGAGATTTCAGTAATATTATGCACGCCTTCTTTCAATAACTGCGTAGCACGCTTCAAACGGATATTCTTAATAAACTCCTGAGGAGGAAGCCCTGTTAGCGCTTTCAGTTTGTTATAGAAACGGGTACGACTCATATTGTGCAAATCCTTAAGCACATCAACGGAAAAGGCGGGGTTATCAATATTGTCTTCGATGCTTTTCTTCACATCCGACAAAAATTGCCAGTCGAGACTATTTGTACATTTTGCCAACGGTGTTTTTTCTTCTATATCAATTTCAAGATTAGCATATTTGCTACGCAATAATGCCCGGTTCGCCAATAAATTAGCAATACTGGCTTTTAAGATTCTCACACTGAATGGTTTTACAATATATTCATCGGCACCAATATGAAGACCATCGAGAACATTCTGTTCTTCTCCCAAAGCTGTGAGTAACAAAACAGGAATATGTGATGTTTCAATATCATTCTTGATAGTGGTACACAATTCATCCCCCCGCATTTCCGGCATCATAATATCAGAAAGAATCAACTCCGGCTGGTATTCTTTTACAATGACCAACGCTTCCTTACCATTGCTGCAAGCCTGTACGTTGTACATAGGCGATAGTGAATTGACCAGATAAGCACGTAATTCATCATTATCCTCGACAATAAGAATACGCTGCAGATCTTCGTCGTTTGCCATGACAGGCGTTTCGGAAATCACCGGAGCATCCAATTCAGCTTCCTGTCTGCGGGGTTTCTCCGGTTCTATCAGATTCGAATGATGGAAATGTTTATTCCCCTTCGGGAAGACAACAGTAATAGTAGTACCCTGCTGTTCGACACTCTCAATATTTATCTTGCCACTATGGAGGTGAACTAATTTCCCCACCAACTTTAATCCGATTCCACTACCGGTTATCTTTGCATTAATAGCATTCGTACCCCGGAAGTGCATCTTGAATAATTTGCTCTGTTCATTCGACGGAATACCGATGCCGGTATCTCTGACCTCCAGCTTCCAAGAATCTTTAGTCTCAGAAACATATACACTGACCGTTCCATTCTCAGGAGTATATTTCAACGCATTGGATATCAGATTCTTTAAGATGGAGTCCATCTTATCTTTATCAAACCATACATTCAGATAATTAAAGTCACTCTTGTAAGTAAAATCAATATGCTTGATATTGGCATACGAACGAAAACTTTTATAGATTTCATTCATATACGTATTAAGCTCATATTCAGAGATATGTAGCTCGGAAGAATAGACATCCGCCCGTTCGAAGTTGATTAAATTAGTACTCAACCGTAAAAGAGCGTTTACATTTCTCAAGGCTGTATTTATACGCTGTGAACCGATCTCTGTCAATGTCTCTTCTTCAACAAATTCTTCCAGAGGAGCCTTTATTAAAGTAAGCGGAGTACGGATATCATGGGCAGTATTTATAAAGAAATGCGTCTTTTCATCTGATATCTTTTTCTGCTTTTTCAGAATCATTACCCGGAAGGCAATACTGAATATAAACACAATCAAAAGTATATAAGCAAATATAGCCCATCCGCTCAACCACAAAGGATGCGCCACTATCACTTCAAGCTGGCGTTCTTCGAAAACAATACTAGGCTCTTCTTTAGATATGGCGCGCACATAAAGTTTATATTTACCGGGACTCAAATTAGTGAAACGGATCAGACTATTGTCATTCAACTGCACCCATTCATTATAGGAAGAACCCTCCAGTCTCCAATAATATATGGAATGAGAAGGAAAATCATAATTGATGGAAGAAACACGAAATGAGAAAGTATTCTGACCATATTTTAAAGTCAGTACGTCTGTCTTATCAATATCCTTTTCCAAAGGGGAATCTTTATCTCCGGGATAAATAGGCTGATAAGAAATATGAAAATCGCTGAATATCATTTTTGAATACTCATAATCCGGTAACTTTATACCTGCGGGAAATTCCACAGCACCATCAACGCTTCCAAAAACAAAACTCTTGTTTTTTCGCAACACACCGGAAGTTGCATTGAAACAGGCAGACATCATTCCCTGCTCCCGACTCCAGTTATGGAATGATCTCTTCTCCACAGAAAAACTGGTGATTCCGTTTTCCGTACTCATCATTATCTGTCCGTCCATTTCCGGCAGAATGGTATAGATGCTATTTGAAACAAGTGCCGAATTTTCTGCAAAATAATGTTCGAAAGTTCTGTTCTTCGGGTTATATATAAGTACTCCCGAACCGTTTGTTCCAATATACAGTAATCCGTCATTCGCCTGATAAAGCGTGTTGATATAAGTCGATTCCACAGGCATTAATATATACTCATACTCACCGGAATTCCGGTCGAGCAGAAAAAGCCCCGTAGCTGTACCTACCCAAATAAAATGAGTATCTTTTTCCTCAATAGCGGTAACAGTGCTCACTCCGGGATACAGACGAACAGAATTCTTTATCGGATCGATACATTTAAGATTATAATATCCTCCCGACCATATATATCCTTTTGAATCTTTGATCATATCCCGGATGTATTTGTCCGGACGTATGTTGGCAGAACTTAACAGAAAAGGAGAGAAGTACTCTACAGACAGTGCCTTCTTGTTAATCTTATAGATCCCGGACGTAAAGCCTCCTGCCCAGATAATGCCCGGAGAAACTTCGCATAAAGTAATGAAAATATGGTTCTTATCTTTCAACTGCTTGTCGAAAGAACTTAAAAAAGAATGCCACTGACCGGTTCGGGAATTATAGAAACTTATTCCATTACTGGTACCAAACCATAAATCACCTTCACTGTCCTCAATGACTGCATGCACCTGATCGTTGACGATAGACTGCTTATTACCGATAGAATGTTTTATCCAATGATAATTCTTATAACGAGGATCGACTACCGTAACCCCTGCCGGATAATTAGCAAGCCAGATTCGTTTTTCTTCATCAATATAAATATCCGTGATGTTATTTCCGTTCATTTCATTATAGCTTTCGTAGTTGGCTACAATATATGGAGACGTTTTACAAGTATTTACATCAATTTTATGTACCCCCATTCCTTCTGTCGCAACCAATAATTCCTTTGGATTCAACGGTCGGATATGAGTGATACTCACATCACCCAAAGCTGTATCTGATTTTATAATCTTTTGAGTAGACATATCATAAGCAAAGGTACCGTCACTAAAAGTACCAATAAAAAGTCTTTGAAGTTGTCGGTGGAAATAGAGCCCGTTGATTTGTGTATAGACATTATCAAGTGTTTCTAAAGGAATAATATGCAGAGTTCCTTTATCAAGCTGGGTGTATCGGACTCCCATTTCTGTTGCTATAAAGAAATGAGTATCATCTGTTTGTTCCACTACTGTGATGTCATCATCCAATACATTGGGAAACTGTGTCGTTTGGGTAGTTTCCGTATTATACAACAAAATAGAATCTTTACTACATAACCAGATAGTACTGTTATGATCCATATAGCCATAATTGATAACGTCTGTGGCTTCCGGCAATTTATAAACCATTTTGAAATGATCATATTTCTCTTCATACCGGAAGATACGTCCTTTTTTCCCAACTACCCATATTCCACCTTTTTTATCTGCATACAACCATCCGAGATTTACCTCCGAATTTAATTCTCTGTTTGCCTCAATTAATTTATAGTGCCTTATATCATGACCATTATATCGGTCCATACCTTCGCTAGTGAGAAACCACATATATCCCTGACGATCTTTCTGGATATTGTATATTCTCCGATTACTCAAACCATCCTCTACTCCAATATATTTGTATGTCTGTCCATACGCCATCAACGGCAGTAAAAATAAAAATAATATAATATTCCTCATATAGATATTTGTATTTAAAGTAGTGCTATAGACCACCTCCAAATAATAGTTAACAAAATAAATAAAAAAGGACGAGATAATCAAGTAAAATGTTCAACAAAATTCACTTTATTTCCATAGTTAATTATTTGTTGGCTGAAATATTATAGTTTTGAGAAATAATTGTTTAGAATCTGCAACTAAAAGTATAGCTGTCAACCGAGTTTCCTTTTATAAACCCAGATGCTTAGCAGGAAAAAAACAATCACCTGAATCCATAAAGTAATGTATTCAGGTCGGATATCCGCCATATTTGCCCCCATTGAGTTCAGTTGCACAAAGGCAAGTGTGGCAGGTGCTGCCGGAAAAATATAATGGGCAGCTTTCCAGTACCAAGGCATCAGCTCCATCGGATAGGAAACACCGGAAAGAAAAATCAGTCCTACCGAGAAAAAGGCAATCATAAGCAATGGTGCTTCCGAATCAGTGAAATATCGGGAGGCTGCCAGCCCCAGAAAAGAAGTCGCCAGCAAGTAAGGGATCATCATCAATACAATATACAATCCGTTTCCAATATTGGGAATGCTAAAGAAATGAGGAAGCAACCCTAACAGGAAAAAGGAAAAAACAGCATACAGACTACAATACACAAACGTTTTCCCTGCCACAATACGTATCGCAACTGCCCAACTTTTTCCGAAAGGAGTATAGGCAAGAATCCCTCTGGTCATATACTCTTCTCCGGTCACCATACCAATAACCATCAACAATGTCTGAAAAATGATAATTACCATAACAGCCGGAATCAGATAAGACCCATATCCTTCCGTATAATTATAGAGTGCAGTTCCTTCCACATTCACCGGTTGTGCCATAGCTACCGCCAATAATCCCTGAGGAGGTAGAAAAACCGCTCCGTCCGAACGATATTTATCATTGACAGCTAGCATTACGCGCGAAGAAGCCCCCTGCAAGGCTTCAAAATACAGGAAAGCATCGGTCGTGGCATACAAAGAAAAAACAGCTTCATCTCCACGAAAAACCCGTTCCTCAAAATCATGCGGAAGATACAAAATACCTTGTACTTTCCCTTTTCTCATCCATTCTTTCGCTTCATGATAATCCATAGCCTGAGCATAAATCTCCGTTTGCGGGGTAGCATCCAGCCAGCGGATAAAATTACGGCTCAACTCACTATGGGAATTATCGACTACAGCAACCGGAACATCTGTCACGATATTGGGAGCATACATATAATTATATAGTAATCCGTACACGAAGATTCCCCCCATCAGTACCAATAAAACAGCATAGCTGGTACTGATAGCCAGATATTCACGCCGGATGATGAAGGATAACTGTTGTAACTTACTTAATTTTTTCATATTTATGACTTTCTATGGCTCGTTTCAAATGGGGAAGTAGCGCAAAAGCCAGCAACGGAAAGATACATAGTATCACAGCCGATGGCCAAAGATGAATGAAACCACTACCTCCGTAGAGTATGTTTTGTATTATTTCCGTAAAATGCCGGACAGGAAAAAGATAAGAAGCATCTCGTACCAAAGGATACATATTAGGAACCGGAAAAGTAACACCGGATAAAGTAGCTCCCAGCGAACCGACCATGGAAACAATACTTATGATCAGAGAGATAGCCGGAAATAGCGAAAACAGGAATAATCCCAGTGCCTGCGTTGCCACGACAAAGAGTGCTGTCAGCATACTCATCAATCCCCAACTCCCTTGAAACGGAATATGCAGAATACCGAACATGACATAATTTGCCAGCCACCCTATCAGGATATAAATAATCGTATAAGGAAGTAGTTTCCCTAAAACAGCTGTCACCATATTTCCTTTGGCGACAGATAACCATTCGTCGGCTGTACGAAATTTAATTTCAATGCCCACTGCATATACAGTAGTCAGCAAAATCAAGATTTGGAACAAAACGAAAAAAAATGGCTGGCTTAGGTAAACCGAATAATCCAGACTCGGATTATATATAGGGTGGTTGCTAGCTTGTACCGGCAACAGGAATGTAGTAATCTGGTTCTGGTCCACTCCAAGAGCAACGGCTTTCATCACAATGGGAGATAGCGACACAGGAGCCAGCGAGGTTTCGAAAGCAGCCATCAATTCGCCACCGACCGAAAGCAACGCATAATGATAATAATAGGAGAGAGTCGCATTCTTTCCCGATATGGCATCCTGCTCGAATCTGGGAGGGATAGAGAGATAACCATAAATTTCCTTTCTCTGCACGGCCTTCCGGGCAGCTTCTTCATTTACAAAGTGCTTTGTCACTTTAAATGTAGGCACAGCAGATATGTTTCGGACGATTGCCCGCGAAGAAGCAGTGTTATCCTGATCGACAATGCCGACAGGAATATTTTCCATCTGTCCGTTACCAAAGATGGTTGCCATGAAAAAAAGGGTAAATAACGGCAAAATGATACACACGCCGAAATAAAGCCGTCGTGAAGTCATCCGCCGCCACTCTCTGAGCAGCACGGCATGAAAAGGAGAATATGTTTGTGATGAACTCATTCTATCATTCATTTAGCGTCAGTAATACAGACATACCGGGACGCAAATCATCTACTTTTTGCGTAGGACGGGCGTGAATCTCGAAGGTGCGTAAGTCATAACTTCCGGTCTGTTTTGTTGATTTCCAGGTAGCAAAGCTTCCTAATGGGCTGATATAATAGATTTTAAACTCAAGACCTTTTTTACCGATTGCAGGTACATCTGCAACAAAGGTCCCGTCCATCTTAAACTGTGGCATCAAGTCTTCACGTACATTGAGTACTACATGAATATCATCCATAATAACCAGATTCATAATCGGTGTTCCCGGTGCAACTAATTCTCCGCGTTTGGGGAAGATGGTAGCTATCTGACCGTTTTCCGGTGCTGTCAACCGGGCATCGACCAATAGTGCCGAGACTTCATCAACCGTACTTCTCGCAGCATTCACCATACTGGCTGCTGATTCTTTATCTTCTTTTTGTGCACCGTCAACTGCCATCTGATATTGCTCATAAGCTGCACGTTCGGCTGCAACGGCTGCTTTATACATAGCTTCCACTTCATCTTTCCGTTGGGAAGTGACCACACTATCTTTATATAAGGTAAGGATACGGTTATAAGTGGTTTGGGCAAGTGCCAGGTCGCTTTTAGTTTTGTTCCATAATTGCAGTGCGGTAGCTACAATCTGGCGGCGGGTACCAGCATCTATTTTCTTATTCTGCTGTACGGCTACCTGTTCCAATGCATTCACTTGCTGATACTTGGCATGTATTTCGGGGCTATTGATCACTACGAGAGTATCTCCCTGACGCACCCAGTCACCTTCCTGCACTAAAAAGGTATCAATACGTCCGGGAAGTTTCCCGCTAATACGGATTTCTGTCGCTTCTGTCTGCCCTTGCAGGACGAGCGGTTGTTTGTGCATCAATATTACTCCTGCAGCAGTAAAAATACCGACTGCCAGCATAATAATGACAAATGCCCAAGAGAGGGTTCTACTAGTTGGTTTCATTGTTCGTTACGGTTTAGGTTGATAGTTTACAAATTGTTCCGGTGTGCCACAGAGTGAAAGAAGATTCATCAATGCCACATCATATTCATAATAGGCTGCCAGACGAGCTACCTTCACAGTGGCAAGCATCGTTTCAGCATCAATAACTTCAGTGGAGGTCGCCATTCCTTCTGTAAAAGATTTCTTTCGGATACGTACCAGTTCTTCACTCAGTTCGATGGTCGCATTCAGCGCTTTCACATTATCCTGAGCTTTCTCCAATTGTGTATAGAGCTTATCCACTCCGACAGCCAGATCATCACGCGCTTTCATTTTTCCCAAAGTCAGCGTTTGTTGAGTTAGCTTTGATTGCCGGATTTTCTTCTCCCGGTCCAATCCGTCAAAAAGATTCCATGTAAAACCGATTCCTACCATCGTACGCGGTAGCAAATTGCTTTGGATACCATGCGAATAGAGGGTTTGTTTTCCAAAAAGGGCTATATTCGGCAAGTATCCACTTTGGGCAATTCGCACTTCCTGTTTGGCAATATGCTCTTGCAACTGTAACTGATTGAGCATATAGTTTCCACTGTTCACCGACATATCAAAAAGCATTTTTGGTGGCAACGAATCATTCATGAAAAGGGGAGAGGTAGGAACGATGTTCTCATCCGTATCTTTTTTATTTAACAAGGCCTTAAGGGCACTCTGCACCACTGTTTCTTCTTTTCGTGCAGCTTCCAATGACCGTTTTGCTTCATCCATATTTACTTGGGCAAACAACCGTCCTGCCTTGTCTATCATTCCGGCAGCTTCCAGTTTCAGTGCGTTTTCATAATGTTTTTGCAAACCTCTATAGGTTTCCTCACGTACAGCTACTACCTGTTGCGCCAATCGCAGACCATAATAGCTTTCTGCCAACAAGTTTTGCTGATTGGCAGCAGTCTGTGCACGATTCTCCCGTGCCAAGTCTACCATTGTCCGACCAATATTTGTTGCCCGAAATCTTTTTCCTCCGGAAAAGAGTACCCATTCTGCTGACAAATCAACAGTTGTCAAGTTTCTCGGAGTTAATGGAAAAACAAGCGTATTAGCTCCTATTTTATCCAGGATAGCCGAAATCATCTGATCATCCGGAATAATAGAATGAACGAAGTCCTTCGCCGGATCAGTAAACTGAGACAAAGGCTGCTTCACTTCAATCTTCTCGGACATGTGTACAAATGCACCTGTAGATTGCAAAGTGGGATACCAGAAAGCATTAAGTTTGTCACGTTCTGCTTTGGCAATCTCTATGCCTTTATCAGCTATCTTCAAACTCTGATTTCCCTGATTAAGCAGATGCAACGATTCTTCGAAACTTAATGGTGTCTGTGCATTTGTCTGAATGACGGAGAAACACAAAGCCCATAATACAAAAAGTATCTTATTTTTTTTCATGCTGGTTAGGTTAAATCTAAAATTGAGACTTTCTAACAGATGAGAGGATGGGTTTGTTCACTCCGGCAAATAGAGAACATATCTTGGGGCATGTTCTATTTTTAATATTTATTCAAAAACAGATTCGTACATATTTCATCAAACAACAGGAATAATGCATAAAATAATGCAATAATATGCAGAAATTCAATATACTTTTGTATATATACTATCTGGCTATACAGAAAAAGGACGTAATTTAAGCTATTTCGTTTTAAAGGAGCACTTCCTTGGTTTTAAACCAACAAGATGTTGGTCGGTGAGGAACGTCTTATTCCCTTAAAAGAAACTTGAAAACGGGAGGTGAAACAGCCGATTTGTTCTAGATGCCACTAATATCTACAAACTTCCATCCTTTCAATTTGAATTGACCAATTAATATCTAGCCATCTTATTGACAACATAAACAGACAAGAACTATATATATTAACAGAAAATAGTCCCAATATACCTAATTTCGCAATATACCTAACCGGAAATCCTGCTGATTTTATCGAATCATCTTGGTTCCGTCTGTATATTCTAAATTGTATGACAACCGAATATACGATTTCTCATATTCGTTCATTTTTCGCCTCTAACAGAAATTCATGAATGATTTTAATATAGTTTTTCTTCTACTAAAATTTGAGGAATTTTATTTGAGATATAAAAATTATGTTTACCTTTGCATCATCATTCCATAAGGCATTTTGTGAAAGATATATGTAATGCGGTAGTAGCTCAGTTGGTAGAGCATTAGCTTCCCAAGCTAAGGGTCACGAGTTCGAGTCTCGCTTACCGCTCCACTGAAATTCAAGCAGTTACAAATAGTGTAGCTGCTTTTTTTATGTACTTTTTCTTTTTTAAACCCCGTTTTTGAGTATTTTCAGTGGATATTTATCATATTTCCAGTCACAAAATTACATAATCATTTGTATATGCACGAATAATTAGAGGAATATCTGTATAGTCCAATACTATTTTTTTGTACTTTTGAGCACTATAGGCCAAGAATTTACGTAAACACACAACAACAATGAAGTATAAATCTTATCTGATAGCGATTTTATGGGGAATCCAATTCTGTTTTACCCTGCCTGTTTCAGCCCAAAACACCATCCAACAGCAAAAAGACTCTTTGCGCCGGGCTATCGAACAATCCGACGGAACTGACAAACTGAGGTCGTACAACAGACTATACTATTTATATATGTCTGAAATAGCCGATGACCGGAAAATGGATACACTGCTGACCCTGTTCGGGCAGACGGAAGCCGAGGCCATCAGACAGGGAAACGTAAAAATGCAAGGGATGGTGTATGGAAACACCATCATCTCTCATATAAATAGGAATGAATACGACAAGATCATTCAAAAAGCACCCGGTTATCTTGATTTCTATATCCTGCATGAACAATGGAAACTCTATTACCAGATACACATGCAACTTATCACTGCCTATAACTTGAAAGGAGATTATAAAAAAGCGGCGGAAGAAGCAAAACTAATGTTCGACCGTGCCAAAGCACGGAAGGATAAGGCGGGAATGGCAACAGCACTTTATGCCACTGCTATCACCTATAATGTTCAGGATAGATGGAAAGAGGAAGAAGATTGTTTCAGAGAATGCATCCGCTTATTATGGGAAGTTTCGGGATACGACAATATCCTGACACAAGCTTACGCATTCCTGTGTAGCTCACTTCGGGCACAAGGGCAATATGACAAACTATTACAACTCGTGCCCGAATATGAAAAAGCCATCGCCCGGTTTGAGAAAGCAGCCGGAAGAACCCAGCCTGAAGCGTGGGGAAATCTTTATGTGGCATTGATGAATACCTATATAGATACCAAAGACTATGACAAAGCTGGAGAATACCTCGCCAAGTTGGAAGGTATTGTCAATAACAATATCTCAAGATATGAATTGGCACGGGCAAAGGCGCTGATTTTACAGTCACGCGGAGATTACCGCAAGGCACTTGCCGCTATAGACAGCGCAGCGGTCGAAGTGCAGGAATCAGAATTTGACCTCAATGCCGTACGGAAGATAAAGATGGAGATACTTACCCGGATGGGGCGTTTCGACGAGGCATTCACGCTGTTCGATACAATCATTGCCGCCAATGATACTATAAAAGATGTAGAGATAAACGCCCGGTTCGATGAACTGCGCACCCAATATGAAGTGGAGAAACATATCGCCGAGAAAGAACGCAATCTCCATTACTTCCTTTTTACCCTTGGCATTTGCCTGGTACTGGCACTGCTCCTCACGGCTACTTTCTATTACAATCGGATTATTGCTCTCAAAAACCATAAATTATACGAACGAATAAAAGAACAGGACCGGCTGGCGAACGCAGTTGAAACTGCCAAAGCTACGGATACGCTTTCCCCTAGCAGCGAACAAAAGAGTCTGGTTATGCGGTTGCAGGAGTATCTACTTTCGGGTGAAAACTTGTCTAATGCCGATATGAACCGGGACGATATAATATCCGCCCTCGGCACTAACAGAAATACGCTGACCGAAGCGGTCAAAGCCGTCACAGGAAAGTCACCGATGGAATATACGCGCTTCCTGAAAATAGAAGAAGCACGCAGGATGCTCGACAGCCATCCCGAATTTACGATTGAAGCGGTAGCTTTCAGTTGCGGGTTCAATATACCGAGCACTTTCTACCGCTTGTTCCGAAAACAATACGGTATCAGTCCGGCAGAATACCGGAAAATGGCTAATTCATCCCCCAAAAAATAAGAAATAGCATACCGGAACCGGAAAGATTGTCCGATAAGCCCTAAAAAATGAAGTTACCCCCTGCTACAGATGATTGTAACAGGGGGTAACTGGTTAAAAGGAAGTCTGTCAGGCAGTCTTCTTTTCTATGTCCGAAAGCCCGTAAAACAGCAGAAAATGACAAAACGCCACAAAGTAGGGACAAAATGCAATACTTTTTCGACCGCATTTAACCTAATTTGCAACAAGAAAAAAAGCAGAGCCCCATGAATGATTACATCAACTTTATCTCTCTAGGAATTGCCTTTTGCTCGCTGGTAATTGTGACATCCGTCTTCCTGCATTGCCGGAAGATAGAAAAGAAATGCAATTATTATATGGCGAAAAGTATCCGTGAGCAAGATAGTCTGGTAAAGGAACTGGAACGGATACGTGTAGAAAAAGAAATGATGGAAAAGGTGCTCAAAGCGGAATTGTCGGAAGCCGTGAGAGCTACCATCGAGAACAAAGAGACCGGTGAACGCATGACTGACCCCATGACACACACGCTGCGAATTGATATAACTTATTTTATTTAACACACAACTAATATATGAACCTATGAAACATTTACAAAAAATTCTGTTGGCTCTCCTTGTCTGGGGTATTGCCGCAACCGGAAATTCTTTCGCGCAACTCCCCCGGGGAGTGCCGGATGCGATTGTCTCCTCACCGACAAACGCAGTTACCCCTGATGGAATACTGCCTTCAAAACCTTACTACTTCGCTGTGCGGACGAACATGTTGTATGATGCCATACTGCTGCCTACACTCGGTGTGGAGTGGCGGGTGAACCGCGACATGGGTATCAAGTTAGACGGTAGCTTTGGCTGGTGGGGAAGCAACAGCGATAAGATACAGAAGGTCTGGTTCCTGAACCCGGAAGTGCGTTGGTATCTGCTACGTGATAAACGATTTTATGTGGGCGCATCGGGCAGCTACGGGGAATACAATATATATAAGTATCCCGTGGGAAGCCTCTTCTCGAAGGACACCGGCTATCAGGGCAAACTGTGGGGTGGGGGTGCTACAGTCGGTTATCAACTTCACCTTTCCCATCATTTCTCGATCGATTTCAATATTGGTCTGGGATATACACATTCGGAATATGATAGTTATGGAATGATCGACAGAGTGCGTGTTTTTCAAGATAAAAATAAGGCCAAAAACTTTTGGGGACCCACTCAGATCGGAATTAGCTTTTTGTGGACAATAGTAGGAACCAAACAGAACAAATAAAAAACGATCGATATGAGAACAAAAGCAATTATCCCATTCTTTGGGTGCGCGCTACTGCTGGCAGTAAGTTGCGACGTGAAAGACCCGATCTACAACACACCGCATCCCGACCACGGCACGGTAACCCTTACCGCCGACTGGTCGCGGCGGGGCACGGGCATCGACATCCCCGCGTCCTACACGGTGCAGGCGGGCGACTACTCGACCACGCTCGGCAACACGACAAACCGGATAGACCACCTGTTCGAGCCGGGAACATACTGTACCTATATCTATAACACACCGGAACAGGTCTCGATAAGCGGCACAACCGCTACCGTTGCCGCAGCTTTCGGTAATTGGGACGGTGTGGGCGCGTTCGTGGCTGCCTCTCCCGGTTGGCTGTTCACGTGCGCTATGGATGTAGTAATCGAAAAGGACACCGAGTACGAACTGACCGCCACCATGCAGCAGCAAGTACGCCAACTGACGCTCATCATCGAACCTACGGGCAGCACCACGGACAGGATAAAACGCATCGAGGGCTACCTGTCGGGCGTAGCAGGGACGTTGGACTTCTCTGCCGGCATCCACGCCACACCCGCTAACGTGGAATTGCAGTTCGCGAAGATAGCCTCCGGCGCCAATGCCGGGAAATACGCGGCAACCGTGCGCCTGCTTGGCGTGGCGGGTGAGCAGCAGAAGCTGAACGCCATCATCCACTTCACGGGTGGCAACCCTAAGGCAATGAGCCTCGGCAGTGACCTCACCACGGAGCTTGCCGCGTTCAATGCCGACAAGACAAAGCCCCTTACCCTGGGCGGAAAAGTAGTGGAGACGCCTACGGGAGCCGACTTCTCCGCCACCATTACAGACTGGACACCGGGCAACGGCGAAGACGGCGAGGACGGCTCCGCCGGAATGGAAACGAACCATTAAATTAATTATCAATATCAATAACACCAAAAAGAGTAAGATTATGAAACTTAGAAATTTATCAATCATTACCGCAGCAGCCTTTGCGCTGGCAGCCTGCAATAACGACAACGAAGTAGCCACTGACAACTGGAATGGTGAAATCCGCCTCACCAGCGGCATCATCACCTCCCAGACCCGTTCCTACGGCCTCGACACGCAACTCGCCCCAGGCCTGCAAGTATCTGCCTGGGTAGATGATAGCCAAGCCGGCCCCCTCTACCAGAACAACATCCTCACCGCCGACGGCACCGGAGGCTTCGCTTACGCCAGCGAAATGTACTACATCTCGCCCGACCCCGTGAACATCTATGCCATCCATGCCAACCCTGCCCTGACAAAAGAAGCTTTCCCCGCGTCAGTGTCCCACGAAGTGAAGGCCGACCAGACCACGAAAGATGCCTACACCGCCTCCGACCTGCTCTATTCCACCAAGCGGAGCGTAGCCCCCACCGCCTCCAGTGTGCCCCTTACCTTCTACCACCTGCTGGCTAAAGTAGAAGTAGTGCTGAAGCGCGGCAACGGTGCCCCCGACCTCACCGGTGCCACCGTGACCCTGGAGAACACCGCCCTGAAAGCCACCTTCACCCCCAAGAAAGCCGCCGACATGAGTTCACAGTCTGAACGCCAAGCGATGATAGCCCTCGCTACTGATGCCAACCCCGCCGCCCCGATTGCCATCCCCACGGTAGTGACGACAGACTTTGACACCAACACCCAGTACGCCGAAGCCATCGTGGTACCGCCTTTATCCGCGTGAAGCTGGCAGACGGCACGGCCTTCGCCTACAAAATCCCCGCCGGAGACGACTTGAAGCTCGATAGCGGCAAGCGATACATTTATAAGATAACTGTAGATTATAACGGACTGACGCTGGACACCACCATCAAGGACTGGGAAACCGTAGGCACACCCGTATATGGCTCTGCATTCCAGGAGTAACCCGTAAACAGCCTTAATAAGTATAAATACAAAGAATAAATGAAAAAGACTAATATACCTATATATATAATGTACCTATGGGCAGCCTTAGCTTTGGCTGCCTGCACGGGCGATGACGACGCGGCATGGCCCGAAGGCGGCGTGCCGCTGGAGCTCAATGCCGTCGTAGAGGGATATGAGGCAAACGGTACCCGTACACGGGCGGCTACCACCGAAAACAGGTGGGAAGGGGGAGAAAAGGTAACGCTATGTGTTCGAAGTCCAAGCCTCGGAGAGCAACAGGAGGGACTCTCTATGGATTCCGATGGAAAGCTGGTTGCAACTAAAGCGGTGAACTGGATGAGCCCGGATGAGGAAAAGACCATTTATGCGCATTATCCGATGTCAATAAATGCACTTTCATTCCCTGTACAGGATAACCAAACAGATGAAGGATACCAGCAGAGCGACTACATGCTTGCTCCCTACATCCGTATCACCCGTAACATCCCCCGATAAAACCCTAACCTTCCGCCATCTCACAGCCAAGGTGGTGGTACACCTCGAAGCAGGCTACGGAGTGACCAGCGATGAACTTCAAAACGCCACCGTAACCTTTGAAAACCTCAATCGTACGGGATACGGAATTGATTGGAATGAAGGAACTGCATCACAAGTGTCTCCTGCCACCGACCGCATCATCCCCAACGAAGTGACCCCTGCCGCCAACAGATACGTACGCACCGTGCGTGCCCTGTTCATCCCGCAGGATATGTCGGGACGGAAGTTCGTGAAAATAGTCACCACAGCCGGAAAGACCTTCTACTACATCCCCGCTTCGGGCACGGCAAACTTCTTCAGCGGCAAGATGTACGAGTACCGCCTCACCGTAACCTCGGAAGGCATCAAAGATACCGGTGTGGAGGGAGGCACGTGGCTGCCAGCCGAGTAGTAGTAAACAATTAATCAATTTATAAAAAGAAACCGTATGAAACAACATCATTCCATATTCCTCCTATCGGCTGCATCCCTCGCCTGCACCCTCATCCTGATGCTGGCGGCATGTACGCCCGATGCACTGGACGAACTGCCCTCTGCCGGCACGGACTCCGACGCCCACCCCCTCACCATCAGCGTGAGCGACGGCGGCATGTACGCCACCGGACAAACCCGCGCCCAGGAACACGGCTACCAAACCGTCTTCACCGAAGGCGACCGCATCGGCCTCTACGTGGTGAACAACGGGACCCTCGATGTGGAGAACCTCTGCCTCACCCTCCGCTCGGGCAAGTGGACGCTGCCGGACGGCGTTTCACAGCTCTTCTACTCGACCCATAAAAGTTATCATGCCTATTACCCCTATCGGGACGATGGCTATATGTACGACAAGGTATCGCCCGGCAACCAAGACTTCTTTGAGTCTGCAGTCGATGCCTGGAAAGTTAATACAGACCAGAGCACCTATGCCCAATACACCGCCTCCGACCTGATGACGGCCCGTGGCGAGTATTATGGCATCAAGTATACGCTCAGCTTCGAGATGAAGCACCGCATGTCTCTGTTCATCCTTCAGGTGCCTGCTACGAAATATAACTATACCGAAATGATAGACGGCCAAGAGATTTCCAAGAGCTATTACCGTTACACGAAGAGAGGTGACAATAACGCTTTTTGGCAGGAGAACCCCTACACGGCCCGCCTGCTGGTGAACACTAAAACTGACAAGCAATCCATGCCGACGGATTATGAGTATTTTGTCTCCGAAACTAAGAAGACTTACTCCTTTACCTATTCCGACCTGAATCTTCAGCCCGGAAGATACACCGTCATCACGGTAAACGGCGGAGCGGTAACAGAAAAGACGCGAGCCCTTATGGAAGGCGACTTTTACATGAAGGACGGTGGCATACTGCCCCAGGAAGACGTTCCAAACAAGATGTCCGGTGAAGAGAGTAAGAACTGCCTCGGCGTCGTCTTCTGGGTGGGCGAAATCGAGAGGATACACTGGACGCAGACCAGCTACCTATATGGCGACCACCTGCTGATGCGCGACCATCCGGAGTGTGTGCACGGCATGGTCGTTGCGATGCACGATGCCCCCAAGGGGGTGTATGCCACCGGAAAGGGGGCGACTGAAGATGCTTTTAATTGGGCCAAGTCATTCAGCGAATTCACACCCGGAGAGCGGGATGATTGGGAAAAAATAGAGGACTCCGATGCAACTTTCGGTTATAGAAACTCCCGTTTAATGGCACTGTACGGCTCTCGGCACAGCGAAACCACCTTTCCTGCCCGCGATGCGATAGCCACTTATGCTGCCGCACACCCTGCGCCCGCAGGTAGCAGCGGGTGGTTCTTACCGAGCAGATATGAGCTTGCCACACTATGTTTCGGTGCGCCTACTAATTTTGCTGAATCGGAATCCCCCTACTTTTACAAGCATCTGAAGATGCTCAAAGAAATCAATCCCCAGATTGTTATGGCAGCCGGTAATAAGCTTACCGGGGAGTATTGGAGTAGCAGCGAATTGGGTACTTCTGCCTGGCAGGTAGATCTTGACACCCCCAACTATAACGCAAAGCCCAAAAACAATACCTATAAAGTCCGTGCCGTGCTGGCCTTCTGAGGCCGGGCAGGCGGGCGACACACAGCCGGGGTGTGCGGGCTTTATCTGCCCGCGCCTCCCCGGCTCCGCCGCCGGATGCCACCGGGACGCTTTTCTCCCTATAACACGAATTAAAAAGATAAAATTATGAATGATTATGCACTTCTTCTTATCGTTTCAGCGATTGCCTGCTGTTCGCTGATAGCCATACTCCTTATTTGCTTGCATTTTTCAGATGACACTCTTACCAAGAACTGAATACTCCATATAAAATTAATGCAGGAAGAATAAGCACAGTTCGTTCCTTTTTCGTATTTTTGCACCTTGTTTTAACAATCAAGAAAACTTAAATAGAAAAATATAATGGCAAAAGAACTGAAAGACCTTACCAAACGTAGCGAAAACTACTCGCAGTGGTACAATGATTTGGTGGTAAAAGCTGATTTGGCAGAGCAATCTGCCGTACGCGGATGTATGGTGATTAAGCCTTACGGATACGCAATCTGGGAAAAGATGCAACGTCAACTGGACGATATGTTCAAGGGAACAGGACACGTGAATGCTTACTTCCCGTTATTAATTCCGAAATCATTCCTGAGCCGCGAAGCTGAACACGTAGAAGGCTTTGCTAAAGAATGTGCCGTAGTGACACATTACCGTTTGAAAAACGCAGAAGATGGTTCCGGCGTGGTAGTAGACCCTGCTGCAAAACTGGAAGAGGAACTGATCATTCGTCCAACATCAGAAACAATCATCTGGAATACCTATAAAAACTGGATTCAGTCTTATCGTGACCTGCCTATTCTCTGTAATCAGTGGGCGAACGTATTTCGTTGGGAAATGCGTACCCGTCTTTTCCTGCGTACTGCCGAATTCCTTTGGCAGGAAGGGCATACTGCTCATGCCACTCGCGAAGAAGCAGAGGAAGAAGCTATCAGAATGCTGAACGTTTACGGTGAATTTGCTGAAAAATACATGGCCGTTCCGGTAGTGAAAGGTGTGAAATCGGCTAACGAACGTTTTGCCGGCGCACTTGACACTTATACTATCGAAGCTATGATGCAAGATGGAAAAGCATTGCAAAGTGGTACATCCCACTTCCTTGGACAGAATTTTGCCAAGGCATTTGATGTTCAGTTTGTGAATAAGGAGAATAAGATGGAATATGTATGGGCTACTTCATGGGGTGTTTCTACCCGTCTGATGGGTGCTCTGATTATGACTCACTCTGATGACAACGGTTTGGTATTACCTCCACATCTGGCTCCGATTCAGGTAGTAATCGTTCCTATCTACAAGAATGACGATCAACTGAAACAAATCGACACCAAAGTAGAAGGAATTGTTGCCAAACTGAAAGCATTAGGTATTTCCGTGAAGTATGACAATGCGGATAACAAACGTCCGGGCTTCAAATTTGCTGACTATGAACTGAAAGGTGTTCCAGTTCGCCTGGTGATGGGAGGACGTGACCTCGAGAACAATACAATGGAAGTAATGCGCCGCGATACACTGGAAAAAGAAACAGTTACTTGCGATGGAATCGAAACATACGTCCAGAAACTACTCGAAGAGATTCAGGCAAATATCTACAAGAAAGCATTGGATTATCGCAATTCTAAGATTACTACCGTAGATACTTATGAAGAATTCAAGGAGAAAATAGAAGAAGGCGGTTTCATTCTGGCTCATTGGGACGGAACAACCGAAACAGAAGAAAAAATTAAAGAAGATACGAAAGCAACGATTCGTTGTATTCCTTTCGATTCATACGTTGCAGGAGATAAGGAACCGGGAAAATGTATGGTAACGGGTAAACCATCTGCTTGCCGTGTAGTCTTTGCACGTTCTTATTAAAAAAGACGTTTCTGCTTCATTATAAGCAAGAGTCCGGAATCCGATTTTGAATTTCGGACTCTTTTTTTATCCATTTCAGTTTTATTTCAGAAATATCCCTTTTCTTTGTAACAGATAAAAAAGAAGAAAGGAGAAGATTTTATGAAGATATTAATTGTAGAAGACGAACCCTCTTTAAGAGAACTTATCCAGCGCTCACTTGAAAAAGAGCGTTATGTTGTAGAAACAGCAGGAGACTTCAACAGTGCATTATGTAAAATTGAAGATTACGACTATGATTGTGTCTTACTGGATATTATGCTGCCGGATGGGAGTGGCCTTGAACTTCTCGAACGCCTGAAAGCTCTTCATAAGCGGGAAAATGTGATTATAATTTCCGCCAAAGATTCGTTGGAAGATAAAGTCTTAGGACTGGAACTGGGAGCGGACGACTACCTCCCTAAACCTTTTCATCTGGCCGAACTGAATGCCCGGATCAAAAGTGTCATCCGTCGTAACCAGCACGACGGTGAGATCACCATCCGTCAGGGAAATGTACGGATAGAACCCGACAAATATCGGGTCTTTGTCGACGAACAGGAACTGGAGCTAAACAGAAAAGAATATGATATTCTGCTTTATTTTATAAATCGTCCCGGTCGCCTGGTCAATAAAAGCACACTGGCAGAATCAGTATGGGGAGACCATATTGACCAAGTGGACAACTTTGACTTTATTTATGCGCAAATCAAAAATCTCCGCAAAAAGCTGAAAGATGCAGGAGCCAATATCGAAATCAAAGCTGTCTACGGATTCGGCTATAAAATGATTGTAGAATAATAAAAAAACAAGGAGCTATCATCCATGAAACTAATATATTATATCATTCTTCGTATCACACTGGCTCTGACTCTTATCTTAACTGTCTGGGCAGTCTTCTTCTATGTTACGATGATCGATGAAGTCAATGACGAAGTGGATGATTCATTGGAAGACTATTCGGAAACAATCATTATCCGCGCACTGGCAGGAGAGGAGCTGCCTTCCAAAAACAATGGTTCCAACAATCAGTATTATCTGAAGGAAATAACCGAAGAATGCGCAAAGAGTCAGGAAGATATCCAATATAAAGACTCTATGGTATACATCGTAGAAAAAGAAGAAACAGAGCCGGCACGTATCCTGACCACCATCTTCAAGGATAACGAAGGGCGTTATTATGAACTGACTGTATCTACCCCCAGCATCGAGAAAGACGACTTGAAAAGTGCAATTCAGGTCTGGATTATCTTCCTGTATGTAGCCCTGCTACTTTGCATCATCATTATATCCGTATGGGTATTTTATCGCAATATGCGACCTCTGTACGTACTTCTTCATTGGTTGGACGGCTATCAGACCGGAAAGAAAAACAAACCCTTGAAAAATGATACCCGTATTACAGAATTCCGAAAACTGAATGATGCAGCCGCCCGCTATGTGGACCGAACCGAACAAATGTTCGAGCAACAGAAGCAATTTATCGGAAATGCCTCGCATGAAATCCAGACACCGCTTGCTATCTGCCGTAACCGGCTGGAAATGCTGATGGAAGATGATTCTTTGTCCGAGAACCAGCTTGAGGAGTTGATGAAAACTCATCAGACACTAGAGTATATCACCAAACTGAATAAATCATTATTGCTACTTTCTAAAATAGACAACGGCCAGTTTACTGATACCAAAGATGTAGACTTAAACGTACTCCTTAAGCAATATCTGGAGGATTATAAGGAAGTCTACGACTACAAGAACATAGAAGTAAGCATTACAGAACAGGCAGACTTCCATGTTACAATGAACGAGTCTCTGGCTATTGCCTTGCTGACAAACCTGCTAAAAAATGCATTCGTACATAACGTAGACGGAGGACATATCCGGATCATAATAACCAGACATAGCATCACCTTCCGCAATACCGGAGAAAAACAGCCACTGGATGAGAACCAAATCTTCGAACGTTTCTATCAGGGTCATAAGAAAGAAGGATCTACCGGGTTAGGGTTGGCAATAACCGATTCTATCTGCCGCCTGCAACAGTTGAATCTACGGTATTACTTCGAACAGGGAGAACATTGCTTTGAAATCTCCAGCAAGAACTAAAAAAACAAAAAGCTGGTTTTACTATAACAACTTTTATCGGGTCAGTCCGAACGGAAATGAAGAATGATGAATGATGAATTGGCTGCGCTATCACGCTGCAAAGTAATTCATCATTCATCATTCTTCATTTCTCAAAATTACATCATAAACAGTAATTTAAGTCTGAACTCTTCTATATTATCGTGACCGGATCTCCCTTCTCATAAACATAATATATGAAATGGCAAAGCAGATAACCGTTGCCGCAATCAGCCCTGTAAGCTGCGGCCAGACAACAAGCAGACTCTGTCCCAACGGAAGCGGACTCGGAATAGCTCCTTGTACCTGCTCCATCGTTAGTGGTCCGATACTTCTGACGGAAGGCATCAACAGCGTAGTGGTAGCTTCATTAAACAACTCACTGGGTGCCAGCCGCATCAAACCAAGAATGAATTTCTGATAACTGATAATCTGATAAGGAGATGCCATCTGCGACGGACTTAACCCTTTTGCCACCAGATTCACAATCATCGTATAGAAGACACTGAAAAACAGCCATACAGCTACGGATGCCAGTGCAGAAGTGGCTGCCTGACGGAAACGGAGTGAAAACAAGATGGCCAGGTTCAACCAAAAAGCTACATAGAAGACACTCGTTATGAGAAAGAAAACAATTCTCCAGAATTCTTCCGCTGTAGGAGGAATACCAATGGCAATCAATCCGAATCCCATCACCAGAAAGCCCAGCACAAACAGCATAATACCTATTACAATCAGAGCAGCCACAAACTTCGCATTAATGATGCAATCGCGATGAATAGGCTGAGACAGCATACGGCTCAATGTCCCCTTATTCTGCTCCGAATTGACCGCATCAAATCCCAAAGCAATTCCCAGCAAAGGGCCCAGAAAGTTAATAAACAGCACAAAAGAGGGGAGAGTCCCGTCCGAAGCTGTGAATAACTTCAAAAAGAGGAACGAACTATCCGGATCATTCGGTTTGATAGCCGCACCAATATTAGTAAGCGCCGTATATAGCGATCCCATACAAGTAAGCGCTATGATACCGATCAGAATAAGGAAACGCCAACTTCTGACATGGTCGGACACTTCCTTATGAACGATAACCCAAAAAGGATGATTGACTTTACTCATGTCCTTCTCCTCCTTCCTCAAAATAATGGTTATAAATATCAGACAAATCCTGCTTCTTGTCTTTCAGCTCCGCCATGTCGATCAAAGCAAGTATTTTACCGTTACTGAACAATCCCACTCGGTCGCACACTTTCTGTGCCTGATCCAGATGATGAGAAGAAAACAGTACGGTCAATCCTTCTTCCTTACTCAGCCAGTGGATCAGTTCAATAAATTCCTGAACACCCGCAGGGTCAATTCCCGAAGTCGGTTCATCCAGAATGATGATTTCCGGATTTTTAATAAGCACATCGGCTAGTCCCAGACGTTGTCTCATACCACGGGAATACTTTCCGGTTTTCTTTTTGAGCTGGTCTTCAAGCCCTACACGTTTCATCAGTTCCAGCGCTTTTACTTTCGCCTCCTTATCCGGAATGCCATTCAGCCGTGCTGTATACATCAGGTTCTCCGGCCCGGTCATGTCGTCATAGAATCCTACATCCTCGGGCAAATAGCCGATTTTCTTCTTGACTTCAATAGGATGTGTAGTAGAATTAATCCCACATATCTCGACAACTCCCGATGTAGGTTCCGTCAATCCCAGCATCATCAAAATAGTAGTTGACTTTCCGGCACCGTTCGGACCCAGCAAACCGAATATTTCTCCTTTCCGGATACTCAGGCGAATATGATCTACAGCTGTAAAATTACCGTATTGTTTGGTTAATTCGGTAAGTACGATCACTTGTTCGCCCATGATTTACCTCCTTCCATATTTACGGAACAGATAGTAGACAACACCGATAGTGGCCAGAATAATCAAGACGCCTACCCATCCCCATATCATCGGAGTTTTTACTGCAATTCTGAACTGTGCGTCCGCATTCACTTCCGGAGTCTTGGCCATCATAGTAGTCACATAATCACCCGGGAGCGCTTTTTTAGAGGCCTTCAGGATAGCTACGGCGGTAGCAGTTTCTCCGGCTTTCAGCATTTCTATCTTTGACGGTTCGAAAGTAACATCCCAGTCTACCGGCTTATTAGCGGACAGTTGAATGTCTTTTAATAAGGAAGAACCTGTATTTTTAATTTCCAGTTCAATTCTTTTGGTATCACCGGCAGTCACGTCGGCACTCAATAACCCTCTCGGAGTGGTCAGTTCCATCTGATATGAACCGGTAACAACTACTTCCAGTTCCAGTTCTGCCGAAGTATTGCCTGTGGCGGCACGTACGGGAATTTTATAGCTGCCTGCTTCTACATTGGCAGGAGGAGTGATATCGATACTTACATTCTGGCTGCTATTGGCTTCTACTTGTGCAGAAGTTGCCTGCTTATAGTTAGGTTTGAAAATGACGTTCCATCCTCTCGGTGCCTTAGCCATCAGTGCATACAGTTGCTGATCGGCAGTCTGATTCTTCAGTGTGGCATTAAAAGTAAAAGTCGATTTGGAGTTCCCCTGCATATTGGGCTGGTCGGTGGTAAATTCCGTCTGATAAGTACCTTGCTGTGCTACAACGACATTCAAGGGGAGTTGTGCTTCTCCGGCAGACACTACAAAATGGTAACTGCCTCTACTTACTTTTAAGGGGACTTCTACCTTTAAGTTAAAGGTCTTCTTTTCTTTAGGGAGTACTGCCAGCTGACTAAGGTTCCAGCCGCCGGATTTCATTTCATGCTTCCAGCTGCTCGACAGGCCACTGACAGAAAGATTGGCATTCATCAACTTGTCTGTGTTGTTAATCAGATCGATGCTGTAGTCAATAGACGCCCCCGGTGAAACGGAGATTTTTGTGTAAGGTGTGTACAAAATCACGCTTTTAGGAATAGAGTCGTTAGCGTGTGTGTTACTCATGGGAAGTATTCCCAGCAAAATGGTTAATAATAAAAAACAATTTGTTCTCATAGTCATACGAAAGTTCTTATGGTTGATTTAATATGAATATTGCCCAATTTGTGCCTGCAAAAATAAGCGATGTATTTATTAGTTGCTGTTAAAAGAAACAAAAGAATATAATAAGAGCAATTTCCTTTATTTTTTTTAGATTTCTCTCAAAATTCCCAAATCTTTTCAGATTCTCCTCTCATCTTTGCATTATAAATTAAATGAAATCAGTAAAACCAATTAAAAAAACAATGATTATGAAAAAGTTAGTATTCTTATTAGTATGCTTGTTCACTCTACAGACAGTAGCACGTGCAGATGATGATAAACCAATTCAGGTAACTCAAATGCCACAATTGGCGCAACAGTTTATCAAACAGCATTTCTCCGACAGTAAAGTGGCATTGGCGAAAATGGAAAGTGATTTCCTTTACAAAAGCTATGAAGTGATTTTCACGAATGGCAATAAAGTAGAATTTGACAAGAAGGGAAACTGGGAAGAAGTAGACTGTAAACATTCCTCCGTACCTGTGGCCATTATCCTTGCCGCCATCCAGAAATATGTAACGACCCATTATCCGGATGCAAAGGTGCTGAAGATAGAACGTGATAAGAAAGATTACGAAGTAAAACTTTCCAACCGTACAGAACTTAAATTTGACCTGAAGTTTAATCTGATTGATATTGATAATTAATCTTCTTAAAATCAACAATAACCATGAAACTGAGAATTTATACATTATTGATAGCATTTTGTGCAGCTTGGAGCCTGCACAGCTGTGATAACGATGACGATGACTCAATTGCTGTTCCTGCCGCATTGCAAGAAGCATTTTCTTCTAAGTACCCCAACGTCAAAAATGTGAAATGGGAAACGAAAGCAGGATATTACGTAGCAGACTTTTATGATGGATATGAGGCATCTGCATGGTTTACTACGGATGGCAACTGGCACATGACGGAAACGGATATTCCGTATACTGCATTGCCAGATCCGGTAAAGAGCGCATTTGAAACCAGTGAATACAAGACATGGAAGAAGGATGATGTGGATAAGCTCGAACGCCAAGGCATCGAAACAGTCTACGTCATCGAAGTGGAAAACCAGAATCAGGAAATCGATTTATATTATTCTGCCGACGGAGTGCTGATTAAAAGCATCGCAGATACAGATGATGAGAACAGCCATCTTCCGACTACTCAACTGTCTGCTGCCATGAAGACTTTTATTGAAGAGAAATATGCAGGGGCCAGAATCGTGGAAGTCGATGTGGAAAATGATAAAAGCGACCGGGATTATGGATTTACAGAAGTTGATATCATCCATTTCGACAGTGACATCAACCGCAATACTTCTAAAGAGGTTCTGTTTGATAAAAATGGAGAATGGTATTCTACCTCATGGGATGTGCGGAAAAACGAACTGCCTGTGGCAGTGACTACTACCATCAGTAACCAGTATGCAGGATATCAGATTGATGATGCGGAATATTTCGAAATGGCAGCAGGAACAGCTTATTATCTGATTGAGCTGGAAGGAAATAACACTCTGGATATAAATATCAAGATAGCCGCAGACGGTACGATTCTTAAATGAGATAAGACACCCTTTTATACAAATAGTGACACTATCCGGTTGGTATAGTGTCACTATTTGTTTTTATTTCTGCGCCCGCTTTCTCTTTAGTTCCGACTTTGCTTTATCATCGGCAATACTGTCCGTCTGCTGCTGTTGTACCTTTTCTGTTTCTTCACGTTTCCGTTTGTTACGCAGCTTCCATTTATTCCAGAAGAAAAGATCGCTCCATTTATTGAAATCCTTCTTGTACATAATACCGACTCCCTGCGTAGTAAGATTTGTCTTTGTGTAGTAACGGTCATTTGTTTCATTGTAAGCTTTCAGGCGGATATCCCCCGAACGGTTAATCAGCCATTCAGCCTCAAAGTCACCTATAAAGTTCGTATTCGCCATTGGATTATCGCGGTATCCGAAATTACCATTGACCAGAAGACGGTTATTCAGCAACTGACCGGACAAGATACCTTCCACTTCCATATCCGTCCATCCTTTATCACCCGTGCTCAGATTGGTACCGATATTCCAGTTATTAGTTTCGAAAACCTGCGACAGGGCATTGTTCAGCTGACCGGACAGGGTAGAAGAGAGCACCGACGACATCACATTCGAATTCTGATTATTCCGTGCAGCATCTTCCGTATAGAACTTACCGATACCCAGCAGATATAGAATCTGCATATTCATCTGTTCCTCCGTACTAATATAGTTACGTACCAATGTCTGAATTTCATCTCTTTCATTCGGAAGTTCGATACCCAACTTAATGGTTGGCCGCCATAAGATTCCACTTAGATTCATGATACAATTTACCCGTACATTGGTCTGTTGGGCAATGGAAGAAACATCGGGATTCAAATCATTCAATGAAGCGGAATTTACAGTATACGAAGCCTGAATATCCATATTCGCATCCAAAGGAGCACCGTTGAAAGTAATGGTACTTCCATCTTTGATGATAAAATCCTTGCGAATTACTTCCTGCAAACTGAACTTATAGATTCCCTGGTTGATGCGGTAATTGCCGAACATCTTCACATCTCCTTTATTATAAAACTCCGTCCGTATATTTCCCGTCCCCTTTGCACTGATGTAGTCTCCGGCAATAGGGTCCATGATAATTTTCATGGTAGCATCGGGGGTAGCATCTACCAGAATGTTCAGACGGATATCTGTCTGGTGCTCCTCTTCGTCCGCCTGACGCTTCTGCTGCATCTGCTCAAAATAGGAAATGACCGGAATCGAATCCTGAATGCTGCGACGGGGAGTTTTGTCTACAAACTTTATAAACTGGTTGCTGGCAGCCGATGCCACATTTCCATTGACATAAGTGAACACCGTATTCCGGTTGGTCGTCATCGCGAGATTTACGTCCAGCCCCTGTATTGCATTACCCGCGAGCAACGCATTTCCCGTAGCATACACCGTTCCATAAAAAGGCATATCCGTCGATTCCTTCGTATTCATCAGAAGCATATTATTAGCCTGAATCTCAAAACGGTAATTAATATTCTTGAAATGCTTGAAACGCAAATATCCGTTCATTGTTCCCGAATGTCCCTCCAGGTCAGCAATGTGCATATTGTTGAACTCCAGTCCGGTAGGAGCCAGGCGAATCGTATCTCTAACGGCAAAGTGGGTATTCAGAATATCAAACTTCATAGAAGCATCCGTCATGACAGCCCCGTCCAGATTTAATCCCTTGAACTTTCCGTAAAAATGAACCTTTCCCGTTCCTCTTCCTTTTATATCCTGTGCTATTGATTTCATATAAAATTCGAGGAATTTCAGATTCAGTTCGTGGGCATCGATGTTCAGATCAAGTCCGCTTTCCGGTTTCAACGGATAAATCATACCGGTGACCCGTGATGGCGACGGCGCTATATCCTGAATAGATGCATCAAGATAAATACCTCTTTTCTCATTATCCCAGGCACCGTATACGTCCAGATCACCCAAACGCCCTTGATTGAGCGAGAAGTTCCTGACAAACAAACGGGTATTCATCACAGGTTTCTTGAACACGCCGCTGGCGTAGGCCGTTCCCGTAGCATCTCCTTCAAAGTTCACATCATCGGAAATGTTTGCAATATCAAATACATACCCCATATTGATGTCCTTCAGATCCACCTTGACGGTATCCGCAGGATTGTCGGAAAGCCGTCCGTTGATGCGCACATAACGGTCGTGATGACTGAAATAGAAATTATTCACATCTACCTTGCCGGAGTCTACCACCACTTGTGAAGGATGTATCTGCCAAAGCGTATCATTCAATATTACGTCAGTCTGCTTCACATCCACCATCGCTTTCAACAAAGGCTTTTCGCCTGCTGTACGCAGGAATTGTGCGACGGCAGCCAACTTTCCGCTATAAGTCGCTGTGGCGTTATTTCCCCAGTTCAAAGTGGTGCTGACTTTATCTTCTTTGGCCTGTGCATCCAGAGAGAGGTTCACGGCCCCATTCTTTTTCAGACTGGTCAGACGAACCTTCGCACGGATATGGTCCGAAGGATTCTCACACAGAATCATGCCCGACTCGATAAAGTTATTCTTGTATTGCAGACGGGGGAAGTAACCTTCTACGCGCAGTCGCTGCAAAGCATCATTAAAGTATCCTTTCACCGTAGAATGTGTATATACAGTCAGCGGAATATCAAATATCGTAGATAAAATATCCGTATTATATATATTCACATCAAATGCGAAATTATTGTTCGTTTCTATCGGCTTCTTTGGCGGCAGTATCAAAGACGGGATATATCCGCGCATGATATTGAGAATACTTGCCGGCAATGTATGGTAGCGAAATTTCCCGGCTATGCTTGCTGTCAGAAACTCGGAAGTCAGTTTAAGCTGATTCTCATTGTCCTGCCGGGTAGCCCGCACATTCATGTTTTTCATGAAATACTCTTTATCCGGTGCCCTGAACTCCAGACTATCCACATTAATCTCTCCGATCATTTCGTCGATAGACCCGCCGGTGAAGTTGGCCTTTACCTTCAGCGAGAACTCCGCATCCTGATAGTTGGGCGTAAGATTGAGGTCATAGGGGCGAATCTTGTCGACAACGGCAAGGAAGTTGAAAGTAGGAACCTTGGATGCTACATTCACATCTCCATTCAGATAGATGGAACCATTCGGATCATCCAGCGCTATCTTTCCGTTGAATCCGCCCTGCTTATACTCTCCGTCCAGCGTAATATTCTCATATTTATATCTGCTATACTCCACGGAAGCGATCAATCCCTTCAACTCTACGGCAGGAAGCTGTTTTTCAATATGCCGTCCATGTACATCCAGATTAAAAGTGATTTCTCCCAACTTGTCATTATTCAACAGCTTACCCAGCCCAAACTCTTCCGTTTTCACAGCACCGGAATAAGCAAACAATCCCTTAGTTTTGTCGGAACTCAACTTTAAGTCAGTCTTTACATTGCCAAGCCCTGTACGCAACTGCCCGTAGGTAACCAGATCAGTGAAGTATCCGGAAATCTCCCCACGGAAATCAATATCGCCCAAACGTTCCAGAAGTGGAGGTACTCCATTGTAATTACTGCTCAAATTGCGGACCAGGAAACTGACTCCGCGACTATTGGCAGAAAGTTCGGAAAGCTTCCCGTACACATACGCATCCTGCGGATTCGAAAGTTCCTGAAGCGATACATCTCCCGAAAGCCGGAACTGGCGGTCATCAGCCGTAATCTCCAGATGGGAGCAGGTGAGCTGGTCTACCGTTCCTTTTACCTGCATATCCAATGTTATCGGTTCTTTGAAATGCGACAACACCGGCACAAAAGGAGAAATATCTTTCAACGTAATCTGCGAGGGCAGGGTGCGGAAAGAAAAGTGAACCTTCTCCGAGAACTGATCAAAAGCTTTCAGACTGTCATACACCAAATGAATGGTATCCATCTTCAGCGAAGTTTCGGGCAGCTCGATAGCAAAGTTCTCAATATTGGTCTGTTTGTCATTGGCAACCAATTTCAGACTCAGTTTCTTCAGAGAGAATCCGGAAGCCTTTTCGTCAAAACTCAATCGTTTGATACCAAGATTCAAAGAGTCCCTGTTCATAGCCTTCAGAGAGATGTTGGCTATGATATTCTGAAGCTGGACATGCTTGGCATTAAACTTTCCGGGAGTTTTTTCCTCAGATAACACATGATAAGCCATCCTTCCCCGACGAATCAGCACGGAGTTGATACGCAAATCCAGCGAACTTTCCTTTTTCACGGTATCTTTCGAAGCGAAAGCATCCAGCACAAACTTGAAGTTCGGAGGAGAGTCGGGAGCCTGTTTGTTCAAATTGATGGTAAAGCCAAACAACTGGACACTACTGATGGAAATCTTTCCTTTAAAGAAGGGAAGGATGTCAAACTTGGCGGACAAACGGGTCACTTTAAGCATTTCCTTGCCGCTCTGATCATCGAGCAGCACATCATCAATGATAATACGGTTCAATAAACCGATATTGATTTTGCCGATAGTCAGGCGTGTGTTCAGTACTTCGGATAATTCCTTGGCAATAAATACACTCATTGCTTGCTGAACATTTGGAATATTCAGCAAAACAATAGTCCCGATATATACTCCCAGTACAATACCAACTACCCAGCGTACAGTCTTTTTCAGCG